>Ga0208722_1000274_pt1 | contig 14475 bp, 21 predicted proteins | sample LakMenEpi21Sep11_FD_150722 | JGI IMG/M metagenome (GOLD analysis project Ga0208722, IMG submission 150722) | Freshwater microbial communities from Lake Mendota, WI - 21SEP2011 deep hole epilimnion (SPAdes) | ecosystem: Environmental > Aquatic > Freshwater > Lake > Epilimnion/Euphotic zone ... | reverse complement strand
ATATGAGATACTTAAGTTAATAGATATACCATTCAATGAGGTAATTGAGCATTATTGGTCTACCCGCCCAAAACTTCCTAAATTAAATTATGTATCTAAAAATTATCCAGTGAGAAAATATAATACTGGAGCTTCCATGGGGGCACATATAGACATAAATAAATATAGCCCATCTATGGACATATCAATATTAATATATTTAAACGACGATTACACTGGAGGAGAAATATATTTTAATGATTTAAATTTGAAAATTAAACCAACTGCTGGCTCTATTTTGATTTTCACTTGCAATCATTTACATGAATCTTTACGCATAGAATCTGGAAATAAATTATATATACCTATGTTTGTGCATTCTGAATATGGCATAATAACTGGATTTAGAGAAGAATATAGCGCCATGCTTCCACTTATTAAAAATAAAAAATAAGCTCTACTTTTCGACGCACTTTCAATTTCGCACTATATTTAGTATACTGGACATATTGGTCCATAGCTCAGCTGGCAGAGCGCAGAGCTGTTAACTCTGATGTCCCAGGTTCGAGCCCTGGTGGACCAGCATGGCTTCATCGTCTATCGGTTAGGACATCGCCCTTTCACGGCGGAAAGACGGGTTCGATTCCCGTTGGAGCTACATTTGATATAATGTCAATATGAGTATACCTAAAGTAATTTGGCAAACACATGAATGGGAATATTCCGATCTTCCAGAAATATATCTAGAAAATAGTAAAAAATGGCAACAAGAAAATCTAGACTGGGTCTATAGATATCATAGCTCTAAAGACCGTAGAAACTTTTTACTAAATAATAATTTTTTGCAATCTAAAACTGCCATTACAAGGTACGATAATATGTTTAAACAGCAACAAGCAGATTTTTGGAGAGTGGCTGTGGTTTACTTAAACGGGGGTGCCTATATAGATATGGATTCTATTCCTAAAGGCCAAAACATGCTTGATAAGGCTGTAGTGGACGCAGATTCTTTAGGTACACCATATAGCATAATATGTACTTATGACCCAAATCATTTAGGTGTAGGGTGTAATAATTCTCATTTTATAGGAAAAACAAAATCTGAGTTTTTAAAAAATTTGTTAGATAAGTATTATATAGGTTTTCATAAAGAATGGGATTACGAGCTAGATATACAAATAAAAAGATTAGAATTTATAGTCAACTCAATTAATTTCGGCAGAACAGCTTTATATAGAGATGACGTTGCTTTTACCTTTGGAGAACTTTATCATGGCGATGAATATAAGCCTGAAAACTGGGAAAGTTTGACAATCTAATTTTTTAAATGCTACAATCTTAGCCTTGGACAGTTTTCGGAGATAATATCAAGGGGTTAAACTCCAAGTGCGACAATGACGGAAGTTATTAGTCTGATGATCTAATCCATAGATTATTCAACCGATGAATTGCAGGCTTACAACCTTAAAAGACAATTTCGGGGTCCTTTTACAAAAAAGGGGTGTAGGGGTTGTATGCTCCAAATCTGGAAGTATCCAATTAAAAGAACATAATATAATAGATTATAATAATATAAAGATATACTTAGATTATGAAGTCGGAGAAGACGACTGATCGTAAACATAAAGCTTTTTTGATAGAATATATCCAAAAGCTAAAGTCTTCTACTCCTTGTATGGATTGTAAAATTTCTTATCCATACTACGTTATGGATTTTGATCATGTCCGTGGGCGTAAGCAAAAAAATGTAATGGAACTCATCCCTACATTATCTAAAAAGAAAATAGATGAGGAAATAGCAAAATGCGAAATAGTGTGTTCAAATTGCCACAGAATCAGAACTCATCGAAGGATAGTAAAAAAAGCGGGGAAATGAGAATTTGGGACTTTGATCTTAGACCAATACCAGTAGATCATGAGACTGATTGGGAATACATTAATAGATGCCATAAGGTCCATATATACGTAGTTGGTCCTAATCCTCCAGCTATATGGTGGAGTATATAATATGCAACTTTGCCACGTATCAGATCATATTTTTGAAAAAAATTCAGAAAATCAGCTATTATGTGTTAACTGCAATGTAGGGTATTTAGATTATTTAAAGGCATTAGATCAAGTAGCTGAATCTTTTAGGCAATCTAAAAAAATCTGATATAATTAATTCATGTCTATATATGATATTTCGCTAAAATCTTGGGATGGTAAAGAAAACATCTTATCAAATTATAAGGGTAAAGTAACCTTAATCACTAATGTCACTGGAGATTGTGGAAATGCTCCTCAATTTTCTGTAATAGAAACACTATATAAAAAGTACAAAAATGATGGTTTTGAAGTACTAGCTATTCCAACAAATGATTATTGTGGTGCAAATTTAACATACGGAGAGCACGTACATGGAACTGAAGATGCTTCGGGAGCTAAAGATTTTGCCGAAAACCTATACAATGTTACATACAATTTTTCTGAACTAATTAGTTCAAATCCAACACCAGAAGAGGTTATTCCTGGTCTAGCTTCAAAATATGGACAAAATCCCGTACACGAAGTATATCAAGAAATTTTTAATCAAATGGCAGAGTCAGAATATTCCAATAAAAAATATATGTTCGGAAACTTTGAAAAATTTTTATTTGATAAAAATGGAAAATTAATTAAGCATTACTCTAATGGATCTTTGTTAAATCAAAATTATGAAAATTATTTGATGGGTCTAAGTGATAAGCCTAATGCTGACAGGGCAGATAAAGAATATATGCAAATATGCTCAGACATAGAAATGGCGCTAGCTTCTTAAATAACCAAGTAATATTCTAGTTGACTAAGATATATATCAGATATATAATAAATATATGAAATCTATTTATCAGAAATTAGTAGCAAGTGCTTTAATTATTATTATGGCATACATAGCATTTGCCTACATCTTAGCCTAAATTTAAAATAGCCTTTAAAAGCCTTCTAAGGCCTATATCCCGATTTTCTGGGTATATAGCTAGGGGTAAGTATGGGTCTTCTACTTCCGCCGCACTGAAATTTTTGCAATTGCACTTATTGAGAGGATTTAGTATCCTATAACTATGGAACAATATATTAGGGGAGATAAGCCCCTCTGGGAGTATCTAAATGAAGAACCTTATACTATCAGACAAAGAATGGCTGAATATTTTTTAGCTGACGAACCGTTGGTAATAGATATAGGTACCTATAAAGTTCCACTTAAGACTAATCAACAATTAATATCTATAGATCCACTTAAGACTTTTGAGGGTGGATACAATAAGGACGTTAAAACATTTTTAAAAGAAGTAAATCCAATTAATTTTTCATTATCTTGTCTAGGACTAGCTATTGAAGGTGGTCAAGATCAATGGGATGCATTTATAGAATTATTTAAAAGATCTAAGATATCAGTAGTAGAGTATTCTAGGGATGTGCATGATCATTCGTATTTTGATCAAATAGAGACCTTGTGTAATTATAAAAAGGTTTATTTTAAAGCATTTTTAGATATGCCAAATGTTGAGGTTGAAGGTATTAAGCCATACCCTAGAAGAAAATTTTTAGTTTTTAAATGAGTATTGTAAGGTTTCTTCTACACTAATAGGTTTAGGTAATTTATTGTATTTTTCAATATATTCAATAATCTTATTATGATCTATACCGTAATTTTTTACTATATCCATATCTGTATTGTAAATCTCTTCCATCTGCCAACCCCAAATAACTGAATAGTTGGGTATATTTTTAGATACCTTAAATATTTCCTTAGACACTTCAGATAATCGAAGTATCTCATAATGATCAATAAATATACAATCGTAAGATTCATCTGATTTACACTCAGAGGCGTCATCAATTATTACTTTTACCTTATTAGGCATTTTATTATTTTTTAAAAAGCATTCTATAACATCTGGATATTTTTCTATAACATGCACTTCTGTGACATTATCTTTAGAGGCTATCCAATCAGACAATACCCCAAAACCAAATCCAGTAAGCAGTACTTTGCCATATGCTAAATCATAGCATGTATAAAGTTGTTCTCTAGATATGTAAGAATCATCAAATCTCATCCATTCTACCCCATCTACTATAAGGGCATAGGATACTTCTTCTCTTTTTATTATTGTATTATTTACTTGCGTTTCAGCAAAAACAACCGCCATAGTTTTTTTAAAAACCCTTCAAGTTTATTTTGCATTTTAAGCTCAACACTTTCATTTTTATAATGATCTGACTGGAAGTATGGGCTAAACATTTGATCACTAAAATATCTTCTTGGACTCATAATATAATTATACACCAATATAGTATAAAACCCAATCAGAGGCGGATCCGATTGGGTTTTGCTACTTATTGTAGCTACGTAAGGAGCCTAAGCTCGACCTACAAAATAATTGTATAATTATTATTTTTCAAAGTCAATAAGATAAATTAAATTATTCCTTAGATATTCTTTCATTCATAAATTTTGTTTTTTCTTCTATAGTATCAGCAAATTTTGGATTTACTTTAAATGGGCTACACCATTCATCTAATTGTTGCTCTGTAGGATTTTCGTATTTTCCTATTTGTTCTTGCCATTCTGGGCTTCTGTAGTTATAAAACGTTCCAGGATTATCTTCAGCATTTAATGCAAAATTAGAAAATACAAATCTTGTACCAGAAGTTGTTTTTTTAGTTCCATGATCGTAAGGTTTACAAGCGCCATGTAAAACAACATCTCCAGCCTCTGGCTGAACTACAAGACAAGGCTCTTCTAGTCTTTCTTTGCTAATATCTGTTCCATTTTTAATGCTTCCATCTGGATTAATATTTGGGTAAAATAATTCTCCCCCTGTAAATTGTCCAAAATAGGCAGTCATTCCATATTGTAATGAACAACAAGCAGACCAAGTATCTATTTCAAAAATTTCATCTTCTGCACCCATTCCAGGACTGTCGGCATGAACAAACATTCCTTCATCGTGAGGCTCTGCAATCATTAAGCTTCTCATTGGATGTATTACAATTTCTGGATGTATCAGCTCAGACATAAATTTCCAAACAAGAAAAGTGCTTGGCATAGGGGGGCAAACCTTATCTTCATACCAGTTATTTGTACTCCATATATTTTGAGGCATGGTTCTTTGAAAATCTTTTAAATCCTTATTAACCTCATTCATAATTTCTTGAGGAATTATATTTTTGTAAATAAATATTCTATCTGATAGTTTAATACATTTTGGATTGTCGTAAAACATTTTATTTATTTGATCTCTTGTTCATATTTTTTAATTATTTTTTCAAATTGAGGATTTGCTTTAAGTGGCGTATTCCAATTATTTAATTGATCACTTGTAGGATTCTTATATTTTCCTATTTGATCTTCCCATTCAGGAGTTTTATAATTATAAAAAGTTCCTGGGTTATCTATTCCTAATAAAGCAAAAGTAGAAAATGCAACTCTAACCCCAGACCTAGTTTCTCTAGTTCCATGGTCATATGGAGAACATGCCCCATGTATGACTATATCCCCAGGTTCTGGTTGAATTTCTAAACAAGGTTCTTCAAATCTTTCCTTTGTTGACTTACTATCTTTTTTTATCGTTCCATCTGGATTAATGTTTGGATAAAATAATTGACCGCCAGTAAATTCATTAAAATATGCAATTGCCCCGTATTCTAATTCGCAACAAGTTGTCCATTGATCTATCTCAGAAAGCATATTACAATTTCCTTTTCCTGGACTATCAGCATGTACAAACATTCCTTCATCTCCAGGCAAATTAACCATAAAACTGGTTACTGGATGTATTACGAGTTCTGGGTAAATTAAATCAGAAATAAATTTCCATACCAAAAAACTACTTTTATAAGATTCGGTCATTTTGTCTTTATACCAATCACGGACGCTCCAGTCATTCTGTAAACTTTCTCTTTCATAAGAAGAAAGATCAGAATTAACTAAATCCATTATTTCTTTTGGAATTATATTTTTAAATACGTATATTCTGTCTGATAGCTTAGTGCAATTTGGCTTATTATAAAACATATAATAATTATACCACTTATATATTTTTATTTAATAATTGATTTTTCTACTAATCTATCATACATACTTGATGATATTGCTTCAAAAGAAGGTTTTCCTTGTTCTATGTGCTGCTCAGACTCTTCATCAGAAATTCCAGCATTAGAATATATCAATCTCATATCTTCAATAAAGCCATCAACCATTATTTTTATTACTTCTTCTTTATTCATTTGAGTCTCCATTTTCTGTTGTCAATGCAGGGGCTGGGCCTAATAAAAATCCCTTTTCATGATACTCTATCAGTTTAGCCACTTCATCCCCATCATCCTTTGATGAGTATTTTGCTAATAACGTTAAAACATCGTATATTCTATGTAGCATTATATAATTTACCATAGGCAAATTATCTTCAAGGTTCTTAGATTGATTATTCTCGTCAGACATTTTTACCAACTCTTTCTTTTATATCGTTATACAATTTTTCTCCAATAAATTTTTTATAGGAGCATGACAAACAATATAAGTATATATTGTCTTCCAAATCTAAATTAGATTGAAGAAGGCCTTGGTCCATTGGGCATTCAAGCCTAGGCACAAGACCCTCTTCTGATAAAGCTATATATTGAGATACATATTGTATCTGTCGCAAAATTGCTCCTTAAGCTTTAGGGAATTGATTAATCAACTCCTTGGCCTTTCCTATTGAGTTAGGCCATGACGACCAATCTTTACCGCCCTTGGTCATATAATACGTTATCTCTGCGTTTGTTACTGGATCAAATAATTCCTTATTTGACACTAAATTGAATTTTTCTAATCTATCTACACCAAGTTCCCCTAGCATATTAATTTGAAAAATCCCGTAAGATTTATCACCAGTTGATTTGTTGTCGTTTAGAGCAAGCGGTCTTCCGTTAGACTCTACCCTAGCAACAGCCCAAGCTGTTTTTAAAGCAATTCCTTCAAATCCCACAGCCCATAATAAATCTTTTAAATCTTCGGCTGCAAGCATTTCAGAATGCTTATAAGTTTCATTGCTGAACTTATTTATTATTTCTCTCTTTAGTTGTTTTTCGGTTTTTTGTACCTTCTCAGGCGCAGTTGTTAAAGCTTGACTGATTGTAGGACCAGGCTGGACTGTAAATAAAAATAATGTTATCATTATAATAACAGTCCAATTATGAACTACATCGCTCAAACTTTGTTTGATTCTCTCCATTGGCATTCCTCCTTTAGAGATAACGAACTATAATAGTAGCATTGATTACTTAAGCGTGTCAACCCAGTTGACCAGAAAGAATTTATGAATATTTCATTTTCTACGCCTATAGTTAACCTAAGAACTAATAATGGATACGGATATGCAAGTAAAAATATAGTAAAATCTTTAAATAATCTAGGACACTTCACTCCATTTCAAGATCCAAAATCTAAATTACAATTAAATTTTTCACAACCATCACATTTTAAATTACATAAAAATCAATATCAAATTAGTTATACACCATGGGAATCTACCGTAATTCCAGAAGATTGGAAATATTATATGGATGCATGCGATGAAGTTTGGGTAACTTCAGATTGGTGTGCAAATGTATTTGAAGATAATGGCTTTAAGGTTTCTAATGTATACCCACACGGCATTGATCCTATGTGGATACCAAATAGAAGAAAAGAAAACGGTGTAATTAAATTTTTGCATATAGGAGAACCAGCACCAAGAAAAGCTGGACAAATGGTACTAGATGCATTTGGTAGCTTGTTTGGAAATAAAGAAGGATATTCATTAACCATTAAAGCAGATCAAATAAATACAACTAGAGTATATAACAATTATCTAGATAAAAATATTTTAGGTGTTCCAGATAAATATTACAACAATGTGTCTGTAATTACAGATGTTTTAAATGACGAAGAACTTGTAAGCCTGTATCAGTCTCATGATGTTTTAGTATATCCAAGCTATGGAGAAGGATTTGGATTTATTCCACTGCAAGCACTAGCAACTGGCATGCCAACAATTTGTACAAGCGGCTGGGCGCATTACGAAAAATATTTAGGTCCATTAAAATTAAAATCAGAACTAATAGATTCACCTTGGCCATTCCCACACGAAGGAAAAGTTTTTGAGCCAAACTATCAACACCTACTTGAACTTATGAGAGACGTTTCAATAAACTTTAATGCATATTCAGGATATTATTTTGCTCAGTCAACTAAAATACATAAAGATTATAATTGGAAACAGTTGACCAAGAATTCATTTGATAAAATTTTAAAAAAACTTAATTAAAACCTAGACCAATAAAATAAAGTTTGGTACACTTAGACTTCAATCAAATTTTAAAGCTGCGTTGGCGGAGAAAAGGTCGTATATAAATGTCATTTACAATTGAAAACCCATATGAAAATTTTATTGCATTATCTAGATATGCAAAGTGGGTTCCAGAAGAAAACCGCAGAGAAAATTGGCAAGAAACTGTAGATAGATATTTTTCTTTTATGTTAGATCATTTATTTAAAGAGTATTCATACGAACCTTCAGCAAAATTAATATCAGAATTAAAACAAGCAGTTCTAGACAGAAACGTTATGCCATCAATGAGAGCAGTAATGACTTCTGGTCCAGCATTAGAAAGAGATAATGTTGCTGGATACAATTGTTCATTTGTTCCAGTTGATTCACCACGTTCATTTGATGAAACAATGTATATTCTTATGTGTGGCACTGGCGTAGGGTTTTCTGTTGAATATAAGTATATTAATAAACTTCCTGCTGTTCCAGAATCTTTAGAAAAATCAACTACAGTAATTACAGTAGAAGATTCAAAACAAGGTTGGGCAAAAGCATATCGTGAACTATTAGCATTACTTTGGTCTGGACAGATTCCAGCAGTTGATGTAACTAAACTTAGACCCGCAGGCGCAAGACTTAAAACTATGGGCGGAAGATCTTCTGGACCACAGCCATTAGTAAATCTTTTTGATTTTACAATTAAGATATTTAAAAATGCAGTTGGAAGAAACTTAAAGCCAATTGAATGTCACGACCTTATGTGTAAAATTGGAGAAGTTGTTGTAGTTGGTGGCGTTCGTAGATCTGCAATGATATCTCTTTCTAATATTAATGATATTGAAATGGCAGCAGCTAAGTCAGGTAATTGGTGGGAGAACAGTCCACAAAGAGCATTGTCAAATAACTCAGTTGCTTATTCTAGAAAACCAGAAATGGCACAATTTATAGCAGAATGGAAAAATCTTTATGACTCAAAATCTGGAGAACGTGGAATTTATAATGTTGCCGCTGCACAAGCACAAGCAGCTAGATATGGAAGGCGGGATCCTGAAATACACTATGGGACAAACCCTTGCTCAGAAATTATTTTGCGTCCTTATCAGTTTTGTAACCTTTCAGAAGTCGTATTACGTGAAAAGGATACAGTTGATGATGTTAAAAATAAAGTAAGACTTGCCACTATTTTAGGAACGTGGCAATCTACATTAACAGACTTTAAATATTTGCGTAAAATTTGGAAAGATAATACAGAAGAAGAAAGACTGCTTGGCGTATCTTTAACAGGACAATTTGGACATAAATTCTTTTCTGGACAAGAAGGTTTAGACAAACTAGAGCAAACTCTTGTATCTCTCCGTGAATCAGCAAGAAAGGTAAATGCTGAAGAGGCTAAAAAAATTGGAATTCAAGAGTCAGCAGCAATTACTTGCGTTAAGCCATCAGGTACAGTCTCGCAGCTAGTCGGCGTTTCTTCTGGAATGCATCCGTGGCACTCTAAATATTATATTAGAACAGTTCGTGGATCAAAGACAGACCCAATCTCTGTTTTCTTAAAAGAAGTGGGCATACCAGTCGAAGATGATGTCATGAAACCAACAGAAACATATGTATTTTCTTTTCCAATAAAATCTCCAGACGATGCAATTGTTAGAAATGATTTAACCGCTATAGATCATTTAAACACATGGCTTGTTTATCAAAGAGCATGGTGTGAGCATAAGCCTTCAATTACTGTGTCAGTAAAAGAAGACGAATGGATGGAAGTTGGCGCTTGGGTATACAAAAACTTTGATGAAGTTTCTGGAATCTCATTCTTGCCTTCTTTTGATCATTCATACAAGCAAGCACCATATCAGGAAATAACAAAAAAAGAATACGAAGACTTGTTGTCTAAGATGCCAAAGTCTATTCGTTGGGAAGATTTATCTTTTTATGAAACAGAAGATGGAACTTCTACAAACGCCACGCTTGCATGTACGTCTGACGGAAATTGTGAACTTGTAGATATCTCTGCATAGTGGTATTATATTAGTATTGGGTAACCCCCAAAATTCCTGGGCACAAGGCTCAGAAATAGGAGGATCTTAATGAAAAAAGATCTAAATAACGATGGAGTAATAACAATGACAGAACAAATCCTAGCAGCGCTTGGAACTTATGCTCGTGCATTTCTTTCAGCAGCTATCGCTTTGTACATGACTGGCAATACAAATCCAAAGGACCTTTTGATGGGTGGAATTGCAGCAGTAGCCCCAGTAATTTTAAAGGCTCTTTCACCAAGCAATCAAGAGTTTGGTTTCAAGTCAGCTAAGTAATTTAGTAAACTGAATTAAGAAGGCTCCTGTGCTAAAATAAGCATAGGAGTTTTCCTATTTTAGGAGATTTTGAAAATGGCAGTACAAAAGAATTTTGAAGTAGATCAAAATGCTACATTCACCTTTGAGGTTCAATACACCTTAGAGGATGAAGTCACACCAATAAGTTTAGTAAATGCAACTGCAAAGATGCAAGTACGTGATACTAAAGGTGGATCCAAACTAGCATTTACACTAACATCACCTTCTGGTGGTATAACAATTAATGGCGCAACTGGAACACTAACCGTTAAAATGACACCTACCCAGACAAATAAACTCTTTTATCCAAAATCTTCTTATGACATTATGGTTGTCGATTCTAACGGGAATAAAATAAAACTCCTTGAAGGGTTTTTAACTCTCAGTAGATCGGTAACTATATAATGTCAACAGAAAAAGTAATAGTAACAGAAGTAAAAAATAAAGTAATTATAAAATCACCAGGACCACAAGGTCCCGCTGGAAGAACTATATTAAATGGAAGCTCTGCCCCATCAAATAATCTTGGGGTTACAGGAGATTTTTATGTTAATAATACTACACATGAATTCTATGGACCAAAGCTCACAGACGAATCTTGGGCTAGCGCAAATATAATTCAATTGGTTGCAGAAGGTGCAGATTTTGCATTTTCTCAATCATGGGAAATAGCTCAAGTAACTGGACCAGTTAACAACGTATATTCAGTATCAATAACACATAATTTAGGATTTTTTCCAAACGTAACAACAAAAGATAGTTCAGGTGAAACAGTTGAAACTGGACTAGAATATGTTAATGCAAACACGATTAAACTGACAATGGCTCAACCATTTTCAGGGACAGCATACCTGTCATAAAGGAGAAGTAAAATGGCAAGAAAATTTTTAGTTAGCTTAGACCTTAACAAAAATGAATTACAAAATGCTCGAATTCAAAACCTTAGTACTGCGCCTTCAAGCCCAGTAGAAGGTCAAATATATTTTAACACAGTAGATAAAATTGTATACTTTTATGACGGAACAAACTGGATTTCTACATCTGGATCCTTAGAAGTAATTCAAGATGCTATTGGGGCATACGTTTCTGGTGGCACTGGCCTAACAGCGACATATAGTGACTCAACAGGCACTACAACAATTGATTTAGATAATACAACAGTAACAGCTGGATCATATGGATCCACAACAGCAATTCCTACATTTACAGTAGACGCACAAGGTCGTTTGACTGCAGCAGGAACAGTAAACGTAGCAACTAATCTTTCAATTGCTGGAGATACTGGAACAGACACAGTTGATTTATTAACTGACACACTAACTGTTGCAGGTGGAGAAGGAATTGACGTTGCTGTAACAAACAACACAATTACAGTTTCAGCAGAAGATGCAACTTCATCAAACAAGGGTGTTGCCAGCTTTGATTCAACAGATTTTACAGTAACATCTGGAGCAGTAACATTAAACGCTGAGCGTGTACAAGATATTGTATCCTCACAAATTGTTGCAGGCGAAGGCATTGATGTAACATACGATGACAACGCAGGAACTCTAACAGTAGATGCAGAAATTGCAACAACTACAAATCGTGGTGTTGCTTCCTTTGCTACAGCAGACTTTACTGTAACAGATGGCGCAGTAAGTATCAAAAATGTTGATCTTGCAACACAGACAACTGGTAACTATATTGCAACAATTGCTGGAACAGCTAATGAAATTGAAGTTTCTGGCTCTGGATCTGAAAATTCAGCAGTAACAATTGGACTTCCAGACAGCGTAACAATTACCAGCGACTTAACAGTTGGTGGAAATTTAACAGTTAATGGAACATTAACTTCTTTAAATACTGAACAAGTAACAATTGAAGATAACGTAGTTGTTTTAAATAGCAACGTTACAGGTTCCCCATTAGCAAACGCTGGAATTGAAGTAGAGCGTGGAACTTCTACAAATACATCAATTATTTGGAATGAAACAGATGACAAGTGGACACTTACAAATAACGGTGCCGACTATCATGCTATTACTAGGAAGTATGTAGAAACCCTTTCAACCTCTGCAACTTCTTATACAGTAACTCACAATTTAGGATCTACTGATGTATTAGTTCAGGTTTCAGAAGTAGCCTCTCCATATGCTAAGGTTGAAACAGATGTAGAACTTACATCCGATTCAGCGGTAACAATTAAATTTGCAACCGCACCATCATCTGGAGCATATAAAGTAGTAGTTATAGGATAACAAATTGAAACTAAAGTCTTTATTAAATTTAGCAACATTAGCATCCGACCCTGCGGGGTCGGAAGGCGATGTCTTTTTTAATACAACAGAAAAGGCTTTAAAAATTCACAACGGAGCAATATGGGTAACAATAGCAACTAATACAGACCCAGCACCATTTTATTTACACACTCATACATACGATGGAGCAATACATACAATTGATATTGAAAACCCAATAACATTTAAAGAGATAAATAATGTCGCAAGTGTTTTAGAAAATATTCCTAAAATAACAGGATTTGATGGAGGCCAACCTTCAGATATTGTTGAAGATCCTAGCTTCTTAGAACTATCACTGCTAGATGGCGGAAACGCTTAATATTTTAGGCAATTATAAATACCAGATGATATAATTATATTAAGTCATAACTAAGAGGTAAAACGTGGCAACAAACTTTCCAAACTCATTAGATACATTGGTAAATCCTAATTCAACGGATCCATTATCTAGTCCGTCGCACTCTGAACAGCATATAAATCTTAATGATGCTGTTGAAGCAATAGAAACAAAAATTGGAGCAAATGGCTCTAATGATTCAAATTCTATTCAATACAAGATTGCAGCAATACAAACAACTTTAACTGACATAGAAAACAGCACCTCAGTAGCAGAACTTTTGTTAGGTCTTGAAGGAAATAATGATTTAACAATAAGTGGAATAGAGAACAAAACAACAGTAGACAGTTTTGCCAAATCTCTATATTCAACAATAAGATATACACTACAAATCAAAAAAGACAACTTGTTTGTTTCTGATCAACTAGATATAGTCAATGATGGAACAGACTTACATATAAATAGATATGAAATATCATCAAATACAAATACTTCTCTTTATACTGTGCAATTAGAAGAAAATGCAGGTATAATTAGCTTGAAAGTAACACCGACAAGTGGATCTATAACCGCTAGATATTATAGAACCGCCTTAAAGTTTTAAGGCGTAAGGGGAAACAAAAAAATGGCAACAGTAGATAAAAACTTTAGAATTAAGAATGGTTTAGTTGTTGAGGGATCAACAGCTACAGTAAATGGATCTAATATCCTTACTGAAAACTCACTAGAATTTATTCAAGATACCGTAGCGGCACAACTTGTAGACGGAACACATACAAACATTTCAGTAAGTTATAATGACACTACTGGAACAATTAGTTTAACTGGCGCAGTAACATACACAGACGAGCAAGCACAAGATGCCGTCGGTAATGCAGTCGGAACTGGACTTTCATACAACGATACAACAGGTGCAATATCTGTTGACACAGCCACAATTCAGGCTCGTGTTGCAGATGTATCTGACACTGAAATTGGATACCTTAATGGCGTAACATCTTCAATTCAGACACAATTAGACGATAAGTCAACTGCAAGCAAAACCGAAACATTAACAAATAAAACTTTAACATTACCAAACATAAATGAAAGCGTAGCCCTTACAGCAACCGCTACAGAACTTAACATTCTTGATGGTGCAACACTTTCTACAACAGAACTTAACTATGTAGATGGCGTAACCTCTTCAATTCAAACACAATTAAACAATAAATTTGATT
>Ga0208722_1000272_pt1 | contig 14484 bp, 14 predicted proteins | sample LakMenEpi21Sep11_FD_150722 | JGI IMG/M metagenome (GOLD analysis project Ga0208722, IMG submission 150722) | Freshwater microbial communities from Lake Mendota, WI - 21SEP2011 deep hole epilimnion (SPAdes) | ecosystem: Environmental > Aquatic > Freshwater > Lake > Epilimnion/Euphotic zone ... | reverse complement strand
TTTCAGGCAAATCTTCCAACCACGAAGAAAATAATTTATATCCAATGGAAAACACAATTGGACCTATAAACATTCCGATAAACCCTGACATGATGAAACCTCCAATTACACCAAGGAAAATAACTAGCATGGGCACAACAGCGCCTTTGCCTAACAAAATGGGTTTTAACACATTATCCGAAAGCCCACTTAAGAGGAAATATACGGTCCAAAAAATTGCAGCAGTATTACTGTCGCCAGTCGAAAATAAATAGATAATTACCCCAATATTGACTAGTATAGGACCAATTTGAATAATAGAAAACATAAAACACAGTAATGTTAAAATCCCAGCAAACGGAACACCACAAAGGAAAAGTCCCACTGCTTGTATGATAGTTTGAATGATTGCTACACCAATAATTCCTTTAACTACTTGTTGCACTGTAGATGTTGAAATACTTAAAACTTCTTCGCCTCTAGTCCCTGCAATTCTCATGATAAAATTAGTAGCTAATTTTTGAGCACTGCTCGAAACCAAAAAAACTCCTGCTATGATTATGGATAAAATTATTTGCAAAAAACCAACTGCTGAACTTACAACGCTTCCGGCTACTTTTTTAGAAATTTCTATTATTGGCTCTCTATAATCTATCATGGCTTGTTTTAAATTTGTTGAGGTTGCATATAAAAAGTCATAGAGTTTGTTTCCGATTATTGGCCAATCTTTAATTTTTTGAGTTGGAGCATGAATTTTAAGTGTGTTGGTCTCAATTTGTGATTTCAAGTCTAAAATATTTGAAGTTACCGAACTGAAAAAATAGAAAGCAGGTATAAACAAGAGTAATAATATCAAACTAATTATTAGAAAGGAAGCCATGCTTTTGCGTCCTTTTAATTTCTTTTGCAGCAAATTATAGATGGGATGCAATATTATCGCAAATATAATTGCCCAAAGTACGGGCATTACAAATGGCGATAATAGTTTTGCACAAAAGGCCAAAACCAGAAATACTAGTCCTAATTGAAGAATGATTTCAAAAATCTTTTTGCTGTTAATTTCACTAGGGTTTTTCATTTTTATTTGTTAGAGGTTGGTGTTATTATTTAGTTTTTAGGTTTACTAGTGTTGTCTGAAACAAGTTTTCCAATGAGTATAACTGGATACAAAACCCCAATCATTGCCTCAACCTGCACCAATGATCGAGCTAAAGGATGTAGAGGTACAATATCGCCAAAACCATTTGTTGTTAAAGTTATATAGCTAAAATATAAAAAATTGGCCTGTAAACTATTTGTCTCAAATGGCGGCAATTTGATTTGAAAAGAACCTTCAACGTTATTGAAGATATAAATGTAAACTATTGAACATAAATTTGCAATAAGCATATAAACAACTATAGAACCAATTATTCTAAAAATTGTCACTGGACCCGGTTCGAATACTTTTATCAATACTATGGTGATTAATAAAACAAAAGTTAGAACAGACAGAATTAGTTCGGTAGTTTGTATAAATGTAGTTTTATTAAATGTGCTAATCCAACTTATTACTATGAACAAAAATGGCACAATAGAAATAATAATTGCTTGTCTCTTATTCTTTGCAAGTGAAAAAATTCCTGTAGTCAGTAAAAGCATCCAAAATATATCGAGCATTATCGAAAAGAGTGCATGACTACCAAATATTGGAATTAGAATAAAGTGCATTACTAAAAGTAATACTAACATTCCACTGAGCCCACTTTCATTTGCCCATATATTTTTTAATATTCGTCGTTTCATTTTATTAGTCATAATTTGTAATTCTAAACAGAAATAAAAATACTAAATTATAGCGGAATTGGTTCGGTTTCTACTTTTCCAATAGGTCTTCTTCCAAGTTTGAATAGTAATAATACAATAATTGGGAAGAAGCAAATTGCGGCCATAACAAGATAAATGTCTTTATAAGCTAATAAAATAGATGCTTGTGTTGTTTGGCTAGAAAGTTGTCTTTCTGCCATTTTTTGAGCTTCAGTTTGAGAAGCACCCATTTGCAAAAACATCATTTTATATTTCTTTAATTGACTAACAGCCAAAGTATTTCCTTGAGTTAATTGCTGACTTAAACCGGTTTTATGTTGTGTTTTGGTATTCGAAATTGTAGTGCCTAAAATAGCACCACACAATAATGTTGCTATTATCACTCTAGCTATAATTCCACTCATCATTCGAGAATCGCCTAAATCTTTTGGAACGCCTTCCGAAATGTATAAAGAGGCAATCGTATACAAAAAACCAATCCCTAATCCTTTGAAGATTAAAGGAAGCAAGAAATCCATAGGTGCTATGCCTGGATACAATCTGAAGTAAATTGTAATATGATACAATCCAAAACAAGCAAAACCTACAATCCAAATCGTGGCCAAATGAATTCGTTTATACAAAAGATAGGTTGATAGTGGAACAGCAATGATTAGTCCAATGAGAATGGCTAAATGTGTTTTTGCTTGATAGATGCTGTCGAAACCAAGTATATTTGACATAAAACCGGTTACTACTGATCCGGTTCCATTTATTAAACCCGTTAAAAAGAAAAGGAAAGTACCAATGACTACATTTTTATATTTAAAAACATCGGTATTGATTAACGGCTCTTTGGTATACCTAACGTGAACTAAATAAACACCAACTATAACTATTAACAAAGCAACTGCTAGTGAAATTTTAGAATCAGAAAACCAATTTCTAGTTTGTCCTTCTGCACAAAGAAATAGAATGATAGTGAAAAATAAAACTAAAATAAGCCAACCTCTCCAATCAAATTTAAATTTTACTTTCATTGGTGCCACATCTTTTCTGTAAAAAAGCCATGCTAACATGATACAAACAAAGAAGTTGATGTTTAGAAAATATACGCTAAAAGTCCAGTCATAAATACTGGTAAACTGTGCGCCAAGATATTTATAGATGTGCTGACTTCCTTGCATTATAAATTGAATAATACCATACATTATGGGCATATTGAATTTTGGATTGTACTTTATTAAAATAGGTAATAAAGAAGCAAATATTCCCAATATCGAAATAATGGCTAAAAGGGAACGCCAAAAGGTAAACCACATAATATTTGTGGTATATAACGATGCCGTATTAAATGTTATTGCTAAAAAACTGGCAGATAAAATCAGGGTTCGAACTGGAATTTGTTTGGCAACTTTTAGCGCAAGCGGAATAAAAGCTATCATGACAAATACAGGAATGTAGGTTGCGTAGGCAAAAACCGTTGTAGATTCGCCAAAGTGACCTAAAATTTGCGAAGTATCGTAACTCGTTACATTTAGCGCATTAAAAAAAGGAATGGTAAGTATGTATAAGCCAACGAGAATGAGAATACTTCCTTTTTTTAGTCCAAACATGTTTTATTTTTTTACTTCAACCGTTACATTCATTCCAGGTTTTACCTCAATTAAATCTTCAGGGCTAGCTTCAAATTCTATTTTTACAGGAATTCGTTGCGTCACTTTTACAAAATTCCCAGTTGAATTATCAGGTTCGACCATCGAGAATTTTGCTCCAGTGGCTGGGGAAGAATTCGCTACAACTCCTTTGAATTTTTTATCATTAAGCGCATCAACTATAATGGTAACTTTTTGACCTTTTTTAATTCTTTCAATTTGTGTTTCTTTAAAATTGGCTGTAACCCAAATTTTTTGATTCATAACTATTGAAGCTACCACTTGATTTGTATTGACCAAATCACCAACAGAAAGAGTGCGTTCTCCAACAAAGCCATTTATAGGTGAAGTTATAACGGTATAAGATAATTGAAGTTTGACAGCTTCTAAATCGGCTTGTTTTCTAGCTACAGTTGCAATTGCAGCTTCAAGATTGGTTTGGCTTTGTTTTGCTATCGAACCACTTGCTTGTAATTCACTCTGACCTGCTTGAAGGTAGGCACGCGTTGATTTTAACTTAGCGACTACTTGATCGTATTGATTTTTTGTTACTGCCGAGTCGGCATACATATTTCTAAATCGTTCGTAATCCTTTTCGGCTTTTTCAAGACTAGCCATATCACCGGCTAGTTTCGCTTTTGTGGCTGCTTGATTTGATTGGGAAGTAACTGTAGCTTGTTGTAAAGAATGTAAATTTCCTTCTGCTGATGCCAAATCAGCTTCGGCTTGTTTCACTTTTATTCGATATTCTTCATCGTCTAAAAGTATTAAAGTATCGCCTTTTTTTATGGCTTGATTGGCTTCAAATTTTATATCAATAATATGTCCTGTTGCTCTAGCAGCTATATTGTTGATGTACGATTCTACTTGTGCATTATTTGTTGACTCGTAACTTTTGAAATCAAAAAACAAACTCAATATCCAAATTCCTCCAGCAATTAAAAAGACAAACGATAGAATTTTTAATAGTGTATTTCTCTTTTTATCCTCTTTTTGAACAGTCTCGTTCGCTGTATTTTCTTCGTTCATAGTGATATTGGTTTAAAGTTTACCCATGGCATATTTCAAAGAATAGAATTGAATAATCAAATCTAGATTGGCATTGATAAGTGATATTTTTGCAGAATTCAATTGCACTTCGGCATCTACCATATCACTGATAAGTGCAAAATCATTATCATATCGACTTTTAATAATCTTATAATGATTTTGAGCTAGTTCAACATTCTTTAAAAAAGTAGGGATGTTTTTTTTAGTTTCTGCATATCGTACAGTCGCTTTTTTTACTTCTTTATCAATTTCATCTTTGATGATTTTTTGTTGTGTAGTGCTTTTGTCAATTTGTAATTTATCACTTCCTACTCGATGTTTTAGGTTGTAAAAACTAGAAATATCCCAGCTTAAAGAAACTCCCGCTGCCCAAAAATTTAATGTATTGTTTATGTAATTTGGCCATTGTGCAGGATATTGAGAATTGAAAATGAAATTAGCACTAACATTGGGTTTAAAACCACTTTTAGTTGTGTTCAAAAACGATTCGTATAATTTAACATTAATCTCTGATTGTTTTATTTCATACCTGTTTTGATATGCTTCGTCAAGTATTTCTTCAATGGTTAATTCTTTTGATGGCAATATGTTTTCCAGTAGAACAGGTTTGAGCACAGTATCTGTAGGAAGACCTATTAAAATGTCTAAATAATTACTAACCAATTTAATGTTGTTGACATCTTGAAATACGGAAACCTGAAAATTTGATTGTTGCAGTTCAGTTCTAAGCAAATCACTCTTAAGATTTTGTCCGTTTTCAACACGAGATTTTAACTGTTTGATTCGCAGTTCGGTGTTACTAATATTTTGTTTTGTCACCTCAATTTGTTGGTATAATTTTTCTAAGGTAAAAAACTGTTGAGTTATGGCTAACTTTACTTCCGCTTCGGTCATTTTAACAACCGTTTCCTGAATTTGAGTTACCAATTTTTGACTTTCAATTTTATTTTTTATTAATCCACCATAATATAAAGGCATTGAGGCAACAAGTGTTCCAACAGTTTGATAATCAAAATAATCTACCGTGACACTCTTGTCATAAAATCCTTGAAATATTTTTGGATTACCAATATAGTTGTAGTCCATATTTAGACCTAAGCGTGGTGCTTTTGAAATTTTAGCTTGGCTTAAATCTTCATTGGCAATGGCGACATTCGTATTCGCAACTTTAAGTTGTCGGTTATTTTGAATTCCTAATTGAATAGCTTCTTCTAGTTGAATTGGTCTTGTGTTGTTTAAATCACTCTTTTGGCCATAAATCATGCTTATTCCAAAACAAAATAGCGTCAATAGAAGGAAATAAATTTTAATTTTTTTAAAGATAAAATTAGTCATCATTATTTTTTAGCTACTATATTTTTAAACATCGTAATACTATGTATTAGTCTACTTTATTACTACCTTTAAAAAATAGGTCAATTACTTTTTTATGACCAACCGCATTAGAGAGTTCTTTCATTGCAAAATAGGGTATAAATGAACTAAAAATAATTAACAATCGAGCAGGATATTCATAGGTGAAAAGTTCATGAATAATATTACTGACTGCTCCGTCAAAAGTGGAGGTGTTATAAAAACCAACAATAAATTTCTCCAATACGTTAAAAACTATAATGCAAAGTGTGAATGCAAAAGTTTTATAAGTAGTCAATAAAGCTAAATGACCCTCGCTAGTTTTTCTGCCTATCTTAGTTAACCCAATAATAGATACTACTTTACCTAAAATTAAAGCACTTATTAGAGCAGCACCATACTCTTCATAATCTATTTCATATTGTGCCAAAACCAATCTTTTATAGGTGAAAAACACCCCAAAGTAAAACGACAAATAGAGGACATTTATCCAGTATTCAATGAATTCTTCTTTAAATTTTTCTTTAAAACTTTTCTTTTTAGTTTCGTCAACAGTTGTACTCATCTTTATAAGTATTGATTTATAATTCTTAAAATAATCATATAATGAACAATAATAAGAAATTTAAATATTTTGTGCAAATAAAATCAATTATTAAAACCCTTCAAATACTCCCAAACCAAAAAGAGCGAAATCATACTTTACTGGATCATTGGCATCAAGAAGTCGAAGATTAGTATCAAGTTCGGCCAATGCTTTGCTATCGTTTTGATTTCGGGCGAGTAATCCCAATTTTCGGGCTACATTGCCTGAGTGCACATCCAATGGGCAAGATAAAGCTGCAGTAGAAATGTTTTTCCAAATTCCTAAATCAACACCTTTGTTATCTTCTCGAACCATCCAACGCAAAAACATATTAATACGCTTAGCTGCCGAACCATGCAACGGGTCAGATATATGTTTGGTTGTTCTTTGCAAATGAGGCACTTCAAAAAATACTTTCTTAAATTCTGCAATAGCAACTTGCATGGAATTCGGTTGTTGATGGTTGGCAAAAACTGTTTCCAAACCACCATGATTAACACAAATATTTTGCAATCCTATAATAAAAGTTTTAAAATCAATACTATTAAAAGTTCTATGAACAAAAGGTTCAAGTGCTTCCAATTGATAATCCTTATGATTTATAACAAAATCGTAGGGTGAATTTCCCATCAACTCCATCATGCGTTTTGCATTTGTAATAATCATTTTGCGATTGCCCCAAGCTATGGTAGCGGTCAAAAATCCAGCAATTTCAATATCTTCTTTGATCGAAAACTGATGAGGAATTTGGATTGGGTCGGTTTCAATAAAGTTGGGATTATTGTATAAGTTTACCTTTTCGTCAAGGAATTCTTTGAGTTCTGCTTTAGTCATTAGTAGTTACTTTTTTTGCATAAAAACCATCTTTTAAACTAGCGCCACGTAATTGAGGTATAACCTTAAAATTCGTTTCAAAATAGCGTAATTGTTCCGTATTAACGCATGGTAAATCACCATTGCCCGTTATCCAAAAGAAAGGATAATGAGTAGGCGAGTAGTAGTCTAGATTTTCTTTTGGCAGCAAAACGTACTTTTGATTTCCTTTGGTATTGGGTTCGGGAACTAATGTATTTTTTATGCTAAAAGTTGAATTGGAAGCTAAACTAGTATTGTTTGTTAACCCAGCAAACGAAATTGGAATAAAAATCAAAAGTGCAACTAAAGCCAAACTTAGTCCAATTGAAATCAAAATTATTTTTCGATTTGTTAATACCAATGAAAGTAATAATAACCCAAAGAAAATAGTGAAATAAACATAAAAACGATATTGTGGAGAACTGAATGTTACTAATATCAAAAGCGTTATGAATACGAAATAGATATTCGAAATAGTTTGTTTAGGATATCGTTTATAGATAACGATTGGAGAAGCAATTACCATTACCATAGTTGCAATTCCAATGATACTATTAATTCCATTTCTGAAAAAATAGTACTGGAGAATATCAGTTAAAGTTAAGTTTTCAATTGAACCAGATGGGATATAAAAAGAATGCATCATCCTTTGACTAAAGAAGAAATCCATGATTGCTTTCGGAATAGTAAAGCTTGCATTTGGTAATGAAATGAAAGTCATTGGAAAAAATGGATAACCAGTAAGAATGGCATTTTTTATGATAAATAACACAAAAACCAATACTGATAAAAGCACAATTCTATTAAGTTGTTTTTTGATAACATCATAATTTTTTATTACTAATAGTATAGGCAATATCAAGAGTACAACCGCTGTGATTTTGATAAACACTAAAGACAATGCTATTGAAGTGATTATGGCGAAATTTTCATTTTCTAGATAAAGCCAAAACAAGATCAATCCAAAAATATAAACAGGAACATCGGGTGATGGAGCATTTACAAATTGAAATAGAAATACGTAAGTTATTGGCAATAATCCAAATACTAATTCTATTTTATTTTTGGTAACAAAATAGGAGTGAAGCTTTTCAAATGCCCAATAGTTTCCTATCAGCAAACAAAATCCGTTCAAGTCATTAAATCTGTCGTATAAAAAGGAAAAACTAAAAACACTTTGAGTAATATGCCAACCGCTAGTTTGCCCAAAAAACAAATGAAGGTTAGCTAGTCCAGGTACAAAACCATATTCGTTGAGCCATTTTATGGTTTGAATATAATAGGTTTCGTTATCGATGATAAAAGGTGAGGTGGCGCTTTGAGCCAAAATCAATAAACTACTAAAAAGAAGCAGCATTTTTATTGCTATAGGAAAAGCGATGAATATCGATTTTGTTTTTTGAAAAATAACTAGATAGAGTTCTTTATTCCAAAATCCTATAAGCAAAGTAAACAATAGCAAAACGGAATGAAAAGCGATGTTTATTGGACCAAAAACTGCCCAAATACTAGCTACAATTGTTATTGAAAACAATCCTAATATGGAAGTAATTACGACATCAATAGATGGTATTCGAAATAACTTAGAAAAACCTATCCCATAAGTAAGTGAGGTAAAAAGAATGTAGAGCCAACTTAGGAGAATAAGCACCATGATGTCACACTATTAATCCATCTTTCATGACCAATTTTCGATCAGCCATATTGGCTAATGCTTCGTTATGTGTAACAATAACAAAGGTTTGTCCAAACTCTTCTCGTAATTTAAAAAACAATTGATGTAAATTTTCAGCCGAAGCAGTATCTAAATTTCCAGAAGGTTCATCGGCAAAAATAACGGCAGGTTTATTGATTAAAGCTCTAGCAACAGCAACACGTTGTTGTTCGCCACCCGAAAGTTCATTGGGTTTGTGATTTAACCTATCGGATAGACCTAAATAATCCAATAGTCGTATAGCTTCTGTTTCTGTGGTAGATTTTTCTTTACCAGCAATGTAAGCAGGAATACAAACATTTTCTAAAGCCGAGAATTCAGGTAATAATTGATGAAATTGAAAAATAAATCCAAGTTGTGTATTTCTAAATTTAGATAATTCTTTATCCATCATTTTTATTAGGTTTTCGCCATTAATCTCGAGTAGAGCATCGGCATTTTTAGACGGATTGTCAAGTGTGCCAAGAATTTGTAATAATGTCGTTTTTCCCGCGCCCGATGCACCAACAATAGAAACAATTTCCCCTTTTTGAATATGCAAATCCACTCCTTTTAAAACGTGTAAAGCATCGTAGTATTTATGAATATTTTTGGCAGTAATCATGTATTAAATTTTTCACAAAGTAACAAAGTATTTTCTTTTTTTGATAGTGATACTATTTTTTTATAGTTGAATAATGTATAAAGTTATGTTAATAGATTTAATTTGTTTAATTTATAACTATATTTGTTAAACAAAAAATGTAATTCTTATGAACACAACCATTGAAAAAGAATTATTTGAACTGATAGGCGACAATCATCAAATGACTTCTGCAGAAACACCCTTGCGCCCAGACGCATTCATAAAAACAGATGACCAAAAGATGTCAAATATCGAAAAACATTTTCATGCCATAATGGAAGAAATGGGTTTAGATATGACAGACGATAGTCTACAAGGTACGCCTCACAGAGTAGCTAAAATGTTTATCAAAGAAATATTTTCAGGACTAAATCCGGCAAATAAACCTAAAATTTCGGTTTTTGATAATTCCTACCACTATGATAAAATGTTGGTTGAAGCCGATATTAGTTTCAATTCTACTTGTGAACATCACTTTTTGCCAATCATTGGAAAAGCGCATATTGGCTATGTTTCAAGCGGAAAAGTGATTGGATTATCAAAATTAAACAGAATTGTTGACTATTATTCTCGCCGTCCTCAAGTACAAGAGCGATTGATAATGCAAATTTTTAACGAATTAAAAACGGTTTTAGAAACCGATAGTGTAATTGTTGTTATGGAGGCCAAGCATTTGTGTGTTTCTAGCAGAGGAATTCAAGATGAAAGTAGTTACACCTCAACCATTCAATATGGAGGAATATTTAATGAAAAAGAAAATAGAAACGATTTTTTTAGTTTATTGAAAAATTAAATTAAAATTGTTTAAATTGTTTGAAAGTGAAGAGTCTCGGGTAATAATTTATTCGGGATTTTTTTTGTCCTTTACTAAAAAACCTAAGCCCATACTCTTTAACATTTTCTTTTCGAAAGCCCAAAAGAAGGTAAACTGCCCAAATATAAATCCAAAACTAACTAGCAACACTTGGTACACTGGAAAAATAAGTAAAATGTATAAGGGATAATACAACCAATTTGAAACATTTCCTTTGACAATACCAAAAAGAGATAAAATAGGTTTTGAAAGATATGCAGCAGAAGAACCAGTAATTGCAAATACCACGATAATGACAAAAACTTGCCAATTCGATTTGATTTTCCAGCGTTCTTTAAAACTTGACATACTTTTTTTTTGGCAAATATAATGGATTAAGGACTTGGAATAAAACCTCCTAATTTTTGATTAAATGTGATTTGAAAATATATGAAATAATTATAAAGCAAATAATTTACTTCATAACCATAATGAGTAAAAGGTTCGTAATCAATGCGCATTTCATATATATTTCTATTATTGCCTTGAATTTGATTGACTCTACTGTTCCATTCTATAACATAGCTCTGGTTTCTATTTTCTAAGAAATTTAGAGAATAAAAACCTCTTGGCTTTGCATTTTTTGCCAACCAAGAACTAAAACCGGGATCAATAATAATCACTTCATATTCTAGTTCATCGTTGGCAATTCTAACGGTGTCCCTTTCTTTTATTGCTTTAACGTTGTCATCCTTTTTAGCAATAATGTTTGAACTCTTGCATGAACAAAAAAAGAAAAAAATTAATGCCAAATAGATTACATTTTTCATTTCATTGAATTTAATATAAAGCTATAAAAAACTAAGCAATTATTATTGGAGGTTAAAAAAAAAAGCCACATCAAAGCAGCTTTATATAGTTATTTTTAGATTCTTTATTTTCCAAAAAGTTTTCCAAGAAATCCAGAAATTCCGCCACCTTTATTACTGACGGCCGCCATGGCATCACTCATGTCCACTTTTCCATCATTATTTTGGTCTAATCCAAATTGAGCACCATATTTTGAAACGGCATCCATCAAAGTTGATTTTCCATCACTTTCAGAAATTGCATTTACCAAATCTGATACTTCAAAACCTTTGTGATTTGGATCTTTTGCATCGCCAATTAGTTTACTCAAAACATTTGGAACTAAGCTACCAGCAACTCCAGAAGCTGCATCACCACTCAATCCAAATTTATCTCCCAAACTTCCTGAAAGTTGTTCAGTTAATTTTTGAACTACAGGATTTGAAGAATCAATGGATTTATTATCTTGTATTAAACTAGATAATTGATCAATATTTCCCTCGGAAACCATTTTTTGTAAACCTGAAAGTATAGAAGAACTAGCTTCGTTCATCACACCGTCATTATGCTCATTTGGAACTGCGGTATTATTCACGATAACGTCTCCTCCAAATTGTTTTACAAGTTGTGTTAATTGTTCGAACATATTTTTTATATTTTTTATTTTAATGTCAAATTTATTAAAAAATATAATGCTGTTCAAGAAAAAGTTACAAGTGTATTTTGTATTAATTTAAGTTATTAGTATACTGATAATTTGTTCGGCTAATTCAGTTCCAATTCTGTCCTGTGCTTCCAATGTTGCCGCACCAATATGAGGTGTTAACGAAATTTTTGGATGCATCAGGATTTTAATTTCTGGATTTGGTTCGTTTTCAAAAACATCCAAACCGGCAAATAATACTTTTTCGTTGTCCAAAGCTTCAATCAAGGCTACTTCATCTATTACGCCTCCACGAGAACAATTTACAATACCCACGTTATCTTTCATCTGCGCAAATTCGTCAGCACCAATAACATATCCTTCTTGCGCAGGAACGTGAAGCGTTATAAAATCAGAATGTTTAAAAATATCTTCCAAAGGTTCGGTTTCAAATTCCACATGGATAAACTGTCCGTTATAAAAATCTACTTTTACGTCGGCTTTATCCACAAATTTATCGGCTGCAATTACTTTCATTCCAAGTCCAAGCGCCATTTTTGCTACCGCTTGACCGATTCGTCCAAATCCAATAATTCCTAATGTTTTTCCACGCAATTCAATTCCGTTGGCATACGCTTTTTTCAAACCATCAAAGTTAGTATCACCTTCTAAAGGCATATTTCTATTCGAATCCTGCAAGAAACGAACGCCTGTAAATAAATGCGCAAATACCAATTCGGCCACACTTTCAGAGGAAGATGCTGGCGTATTAATTACGTGTATTCCTTTTGCACGTGCATAATCCACATCAATATTATCCATTCCAACACCACCGCGACCGATGATTTTTAATCCTGGACAAGCATCTATTACATCTTGTCGAACCTTGGTAGCACTTCTCACTAAAACTACCGAAACATTATTACTGTTTACGAAATTCGCTATTTGTTCTTGAGCTACTTTGGTAGTAATCACTTCAAAACCACCTTTTTCTAAGGCTTCAATCCCACTATCTGACATTCCGTCGTTGGCTAATACTTTCATTTTTTTTATGCTGAATTTAGTTCATTATCTTTCGATGCTTATTATTTTGTTGCGAGGAACGAATCAATCTCGCTCTCATTATCAAATCTAATTTATTTCAGAAGCTATTTACTTTGTTAGTTCGCTTCGCTCTTTCCAGCTTTCGATTATATTTTTTTATTGCTTGTCACCCTGAGCGCAGTCGAAGGGCTTTTCTAAACAATAAAAAGTATGCCATTCCAACCTTCCTTCCTGCCGGCAGGTCGGGGCTAATTATTCTGCTAACTGCGACTGAACACTGACTACTTCCTCCAACTCTTTCATCACATCCACCAAAACCTGAACACTTTCTAATGGCAATGCATTATACATAGAAGCTCGGTAACCACCAACAGAACGATGTCCTGGTAAACCCGAAATTCCAGCTTCTTTCCACATTTTATCAAATGTTTCTTGGTTCTTTTCGTCAACCAATAAGAAGGTAGCATTCATACTACTTCTGTCTTTTTTATCAGCTGTTCCAATGAATAATGGATTTCTGTCGATTTCGTTGTATAGCAAATTGGCTTTGGCTTCGTTTACTTTTTCAATTGCTGCAATTCCACCTTGAGCTTTCAACCATTGCAATGTTAAAAGACAAGTATAAACCGCAAAAACGGCTGGTGTATTATACATACTCTCCGCTTTAATGTGTTTTTCATAATCCAAAATACTAGGAATTGTTCTTCCCGATTTACCTAAAATTTCTTCTTTAACTACCACCAAAGTTGTTCCCGCCGCACCCATATTTTTCTGAGCACCGGCATAAATCAAATCAAATTTTGAGAAATCTAAAGTTCTTGAAAAAATATCCGAACTCATATCACAAACTACAGGAACATCTGTAATTGGGAATGATTTCATTTGCGTTCCAAAAATGGTATTGTTACTCGTGCAGTGAAAATAATTCGCATCAGCAGGAATTGTATACTCTGTTGGAATATGATTGTAATTTTCCGCTTTAGAAGAAGCTACAACAATGGTTTCACCAAATAATTTGGCTTCTTTAATAGCATTGTTTGCCCACGTTCCAGAATCTAAATATGCCGCTTTTCCATCCACTTTCATCAAGTTGTAAGGTACCACCAAAAATTCTAAACTAGCACCACCTTGAAGAAACAACGCCTGATAACCTTTTCCTTCTAATCCTAAAAGTTCTAACGCTAATGCTCTCGCTTCATCCATTACGGCAACAAAATCTTTACTACGGTGAGAAATTTCAAGAATGGATAATCCGGAATTATTAAAATCCAAAACAGCTTGTGCTGATTTTTCAAAAACTTCTTGAGGTAAAATGCAGGGACCAGCGCTGTAATTGTGTTTTTTCATTTTATTCTGAATTTATTTCAGAATCTTTTATCATCTGAAATGCTGTTATTTTAAAAAATTAAAGCGCAAATTTCGTAAATAGGGAATAGATAAACTATTTAAAATCATCGTTTATGAGTTCATCTTATCAACGAAAACGATTTAGTTTATAAAATTGATTACTTAAAGTTTATTCAAAAACAATAAAGTATCCACATTATCAGCAT
>Ga0208722_1000260_pt1 | contig 14704 bp, 4 predicted proteins | sample LakMenEpi21Sep11_FD_150722 | JGI IMG/M metagenome (GOLD analysis project Ga0208722, IMG submission 150722) | Freshwater microbial communities from Lake Mendota, WI - 21SEP2011 deep hole epilimnion (SPAdes) | ecosystem: Environmental > Aquatic > Freshwater > Lake > Epilimnion/Euphotic zone ... | reverse complement strand
TAGTTGGAAATAGCGAGCTGATGTATAACCTTTTAGTTCAAACATTTTTATCAATAGCATCGTTTCACAAACTGGCTAAAAATTACCATAATGACGCTCATTACGGGAACTTCTTATATCATAAAAATAAAGAAGTCGGATATTATCACTATGTATCCAATAAGAAAGATTATTACTTAAAAGCATGTGAGTATAATATAATGATATATGATTTCGGATATTCCGAGGATATTAAAGAGAAAAATGCTAAACATAACTTGGTAGATTACCTGAGAATAATCAATGCGTTTATGAATAAATATTACGGTTGGGGAGAATATGTTGATTTGCCTGAACAAAGTTTCAATAATGAAATGATATCCGTCCAAGACCATCTTATGTCTTATATAAAAAATCTAAGAAGTTCTTATGATTTAGATATGGTAGAGTTTATATATAATATGATACAGAGTGGGCCTAAAAATATGCACAATAATATTTTTACGAATATTAAACCGAGTAAGATAATCAATAAAACCCCTTTTGTAATTTAATTAGGACAGCTAAATAACCTATATTTATATTGTTATATAATTATAAAATAAAAGAATAAACCTGATAAAATAATTAATAAACTACCGTTCATTATCTGATAAAAATTTCACAGAGAACTTCATTATTTTTACCGCATATATTTAAAAACAATAATAATAATTTAATATATTATAAAATGTTTCTGGAACCTATCAAAAAGGATAATAAACTAATATTGATATACAAAAATCCGCCTGTTAAAAACATAGTAGATGTAAGGATTAAATCTATTAATAAGCTGGCAAATAATACCGGATATGTATTTAACATATATATAGCGCCTTCCAATAATTCGGAGATAATAAAGGAGCTTATTGCGTTTGATAAGGAAATAATGAGCTCAATTGAGGATAATTCGTTAAAATGGTTTGATAGAAAGTTTGATATGAGCGAGATAACCGAACTGTATAACAAATCATTTTGTAATCAAACGAAAACAATTGGTGTCATACTGTCATCTAAACAGGTTAAGAATATGCTTTATAATAATAAGGTCGTTCAAGATATTGATGATATCGTTAATATTCTAAGAGAAGATAATACAGCTAAGAAATCCTTTATTAATATTACGATGGAATATTACGGTCTATATATATATAGCGAGACTACTTCTAACAAATGGATAATAAGGAAAATAGATATTTCAAATATAGATGAGGACGATAATACCGTGAGTACGGACGAATTGATAGATAATTTTCAGAACAGAATCTATAATATTAAGAAAAAATGTAATGACAAAATCGGAGAGCTTAGCAAAAACATAGATAATATCAGGGACAATATGAGAACGATTGACGAATTATTGGCGGATTTGAAGAAAAGTTCGGAATCAACTAATGTTAATATAAATTATTTTCTAAATAAATTGAATACATTAATATTAAACCAAGAAGAAAATCTAAAATAATAATATATTTAAAAATATTTTTAAATATAATCTAATGTAAATAATAGATATATAAGTAGAATAAATATGGGTACTAATAAAAACGTTGTTGTATCTTTTTCAATAGCAATATTATTGCTTCTATCCTTACTATTATTATTAACATACAATTCAAAATGCAATCAATCGCATAATACCGCAGGACCCGCTATGCAAAACTCCTATAATGTAGGAAACTACTCCAAAGGTCCAGAACCCTTCTATTTTGAGAAATTCACTCAGAATGAACCCTTTGCACAAGAAGAACAATTTTATAATAGAAAACCGCCAACAAAAGACCAAGAAAACGAATATGATGCTGCGGATTATTTTAAACAAAGAGAACTTAAAGCAAAATGGTACAGTTCAGGTATGGATACAACACCATTAGCGAAATACACAAAAAAACCCTCGAGGCCGTCCTCGAGGCCGCTCGCCAATTTTACTGACTATAATGAGGGAATGAATGTAGAAAGCTTTGGCAACTATAACGAGGGAATGACTGTAGAACAAATGGCTGACCTTGCTTCAGTTCAAACTTCCAACGAAGTTTCCCCTCAATGGTCTGCGAGAGCCAACCAGCAAACCCAAAACTCCCCTATGATGTCCTCGCAAGGCCAAGGCCCCGCTGGTTCTTTTAATGGCGATTCAAGCTTTCAACCCGTATCTAATATGGGCGGTATGGGCGGTGGCGCTGGCGCTGGCGGTTCTAACCAACAAGGAATGCAATCTTGCTTCCCTCGCGATAGATTAACGGCCGATGATTTATTGCCTAAAGATGCCGCTGATAGCAAATGGGCTCAAATAAATCCTTCAGGGGGCGGCAATATTAGCGATCAGAACTATTTAACCGCTGGATATCACGTAGGCGTTAATACAGTCGGACAATCGCTAAGAAATGCCAACTTACAATTACGCTCAGAAATACCCAATCCTCAAGATGCCGTCGGCCCCTGGATGATTAGCACAATTGAACCGGATTTGCGCCAAAATACCCTTGAAATCGGTAGCTCAATCTCCTACTAAATTATTTTTACCTTCTTATAATTATAAAAATGTACATAAGGAAAATCACATAAGAAATATACTATATAAAGATTTAAATGTGCGATTTAGGACAAAATCTACTTTTAAAATCTCTTACAGATTTTTACAATAAAAATGTTGAATACAAGATAATATTGAAGAATATCATTATAGGGAAACATAAGCTGTCTCTGCGAATAATTGAATGGTTAGTAACGCATTACGCGAAAAGCAATAATATATATTATTGGATTGATGACAATAAAAATATATATACCGATTTCCCGCCGGAAAATATAAAAGGAAATATTAGAAAAATCAACTTATATCACGATTATCGCGCGCAATTAAAATCGTATTCCAAGTTTAACTTTGATTCTTTCAGGAGACACCATCGCATTACCTTCTTTATTAGCGAAGATAAAAGCGAATATATAGAAACGACTGTCGGGCAGCTCAACTTTTTCCGCTGGATTTTCAATAATAATATTATAAATTACGCTATTAATAACTATGATGTCATATATAAAAAAATGATTGATAATAACATTTGCAAGTGTAAGGCGGTCGCTTATACCGACCACGACATAATCAGAACCAAGTGTCTATTGAGATTTGATTAAATCGCGCAATTCCACATTCTCTTTTTTCAGCTCATTTATATTTTTATTTAATTCTTTTATTGATTCTATCAATAGCGGTATCATTTTTTCGTAATTAACTGTCAGATAATTGCTGCCCGTTTTTGAGATTACATTATTTTCCGCATCATACGAGATATCCGCTGGGGCTATATCTATTAATTCGGGCAGTATTTTTTGGACATCTTGCGCGCTAACACCCAGCTCTCTTTTCATTTTATTTCCTTTGATTCCCAAATCATTCGCAGTTTTATTAGGTCTATAATAGAATCCTTGTAATTTACCGACAATATCAAGCGGATTCTCTATATTACCCTCTCTATCCTTTAATCTTTCGTCGGAATAATCGCCAAACGAAGTAATAGTATCAGATGTTCTAATATTTCCACTGACATACATATTTCCCACGATATCAAGCGAATATAAAGGATTCGTATTACCTATCCCGACATTACCTAGATGATAAACTGATGTATTTGCGGCATTATAAGTCCATTGTGCGCCTTCAACTGATTTAATAAGATTTCGCATATTATAGCGTAATGATATATTTTGAGATAATATAGAAGCGGAATTGCTTGGTGGCAAAAATTGATCTGTTTGACCCGATGTGGCAACTATTTGTGCTGTCGTTGCTGTAAATCTAACTTCATAATTTCCTTTTAATATTAACTTTGAAATCGTATTATTAGTATTTTTATCAATAAAATCAGTAATAGTGGGAACAGAAAAATTCAATGTATAACTATTTGTAGTATTTATCAATGTAACTATTATCCACGTAGCCAAACTTCCAGTGATTTTAAAAACTTGCCCCGGTGTATAAGATTGACTATATTGAGTAGGTGAATAATAAGATAAAGTAGTCACAAATACATCATTTATATATATATGTGACCCTCCCCATTGAGCATCAACTCTAAAATGTGTATATCCTGTTGGTAATATTAATTCCCAAGGGGGGCCATATTCTAAAGCGTTAACATTTACATTATATACTAACGGCTGAGCATAATCAAATGGCGGAATATAAGCGAAGCTCAATGTCTTATGAGTTACAGGGTTGCCTTCCGAAGTAGGGCCAGCAAGAGACTTGAACCTTATTATTACTATACCTGAGCCACCATTTCCTCCATTTTCACCACCTGTTCCGCCTCCACCTCCACCACCAGAACCGGATCCAGTTAATCCACTTGTACCTACTGTTGCTCCATCTCCACCATTTCCTCCTATACTTGAACCTCCTGTGCCACTCCAATCTGTTCCTTGATTTCTGCCACCGCCACCACCTGCAGCATAAAATATTGTTGCTCCTGTAATACTATTTGATTTTCCAGTACCGCCATTGCCATTTGTAAAACCTGTACTGTCTGCTCCTCCACCACCGGAACCATAATTTTTACCTGCGGTATTAATAGGGGTTCCACCATTATTTCCATCAGTATTCGTATCATTATCAAGACCAGCAGCACCATTCCAAACCGCGCCACCACCACTACCACCACTATTTCCCGTAGGGGCATTATCACTTGCTCCGCCACCACCTCCTTTTGCCGTGATTCCATAAAAGGTTGTATCACCGCCATTGCCCCCGGTCGTATTATTATCGGGACCGGCAATACCGCCTTTTCCAACATTTATAGTATAATTTCCTGCCGGAATTGTAATATTAGTTTGATAATAATATCCACCGGCACCACCACCGCCACCTCCAAAATAACCTCCGCCACCGCCACCTCCAATAATTAATATATCACATATAGTATTTTGTCCTACAGCAACTGTATGCGTTGTCTGTTCTTCAGCTCCTCCACTGTGAGTAAATGATTTTACATTTTCTGCAAATGCAATAGTTGTTGAAACCGTAGGTTCGGCAGTTAAAGTATTTGCACTGGGGCTAAGGAGATATAATTCACTTCTAACAGTTTCAACGGCATAATTAATATTATTAATATTCTTATTTAAATTACCATTAAACTTAATACTACCTTCAACATCTAACTTATAAGCCGATTCAGGTACTTTATTAATACCAACACAACCAGTATTAGGTTGTAGTATTATATGATCGTCGGCATTATTATTAATACCAATTTCTAAAGAACACGCTTCACCGCTTCTGGGATAATATTTTATCCAAGCGACATCTTCAGAATTACCTCCTGGATTTTCAGGGAATATAATACCGTTATTTCCGCTACCAGCAGATGGTCTAATATAGCTCGTACTCGTTAAAGCACCTGTATTTAAACTCGTGCTTGTCAAAGCTCCTGTATTTAAACTCGTGCTTGTCAAAGCTCCTGTATTTAAACTCGTACTATTTATTGCACCCCCGACATCCAATTTATATGCTGAGCTGACAGCAACTTCCTTACCAATTGCTATATTTGAATAACTTGATATACCATTTATATTTGATGACCAATTTGAAAACTTTATTTTATCTTTTCCTTTATATAAATCCCCTGTCAGTCGGATATCTCCTGAAACATCTAATAAATATTCTGGATTTGTTGTTCCTATTCCCACACTTCCTAAATTATATACATTAACATTTGATGAATTATAAGTCCATTGAGCCCCTTCAATAGTTTTTATAGGATTTCTTAAATTATAGATAAATGTAATATTAGAGGTTAGATTTGAAGTAGCATTAATAGGAAGATATTGATTAGATTTAGGTATTATTAAAGAGTTCGTGCTGGATAAATTAATACCATATTCTCCTTGTAATATTAAATTACTATTATTATTAATATGCGAAACCGTAGGTACTGGAAATGTTATATTATATGAATTAAGAGAAACAATAGCACTTGGTGTAAATGTTAATGCTTTGGTAGTAGTTGTTGTTATCGCAGAAATTGAAACAGATTCTACTCCATAAATTAAAAATTCATCAAAACTCAAAACTGTTTCATTACCTAAAAGAGCACTAACAACTAAACCAAAATGATTGTAATATTTATTAGTATTTAAAGGATACTGAAACATATCTGTGTGCGAATATATTAAGCTATTATATGTTGTATTTTGTTTATCAACTAAAAGAACCCAATTTGTACCATTTGTAGAACCATATAATTGAAAATTTTTAGGAGCTTTATTCAAATCTGAACTAATTTGTTTAATTTGAAACCTTTTAAGTTTAATAGAAACAGGCAATTTAATAACAACCCAATCTCCATTATATCCGCTAATAAGATTAGAAGTACTATAAGTTGCGCTATCAAATAAACCTGATGCTAAATAATTACCTGTTCTCCAAGTACCTTGTTTATTTACAGTTACAATAGAGTTTTCATTAAAACATCTAAAAGGTTCAAAATTATTTGTTGAAGAACTATATGATACAGTATATAAACCACTACCATAAAAACTAACAATACCAAAATATACCAAAGATGTTGGTAAGTTTTGTTGTGTTGTATTGTTAATTGCTAATTGACCGTTTGTATTTAGACCACACGTCCAAGCTTTACTTGTATTTGATAAAAATATGCTATGAGAATATCCGCCTGAAATAGATGTAATTGTATTTAAATTGAATGAAACATCAGATATTATAGTAGGTACAAGCCTATTTGTTGTCATATCTGCACCGAGACCCAATCTTCCATTCGCAGGATTACCACAAGCCCATACCTTTCCTGTACTAGTTAAAAATAGTGTATGAGTTTGTCCGCACGCTATTGCTACTATTGTATTTAATATAAATGTAGCGTTTGTTATTTCAGTTGGTACATTTTGCTGCGTTGTACTATTTATACCCAATTGTCCGTTTGTATTAACGCCACACGACCATACTTTTCCTACACTTGTTAAAAATACACTGTGAGAATCTCCGCAAGCAATTGCTGTAATTGTATTTGCATAAAAACCGGCATTTGTTATTTCTAAAGGTACAGTTCGGTTAGTAGTTATATCTGTTCCGAGACCTAATCTTCCATTTGCTGGATTACCGCAAGACCATACTTTTCCTCCGCTTGTTAAAAATAGTGTATGAGATTGGCCACAAGCAATTGATGTAATAGTATTAGCATAAAAACCGGCATTTGTTATTTCAATTGGAACATTTTGTTGTGTTGTGTTATTTATACCTAATTGACCGTTCGTATTAAGACCACAAGACCATACTTTTCCTCCACTTGTCAAAAATACAGTATGAGAATCTTTAGTAGCAATTGCTGTAATAGTATTAGCATAAAAGGCTACATTTGTTATTTCTAAAGGTACAGTTCTGTTAGTAGTTATATCTGTTCCGAGACCCAATCTTCCATTTGCTGGATTACCGCACGCCCAAACTTTTCCTTCACTAGTTAAAAATACTGTGTGATTATTACCACAAGCAATTGATGTAATAGTTTTAGCATAAAAACTCGCATTAGTTATTTCTTTTGGTAAATTTTGCTGAGTTGTATTACCAATCCCTAATTGACCGTTCGTATTTAGACCACTCGCCCATACCTTTCCTAAATTAGTTAAGAAAACTGTATGAGACCCGCCACCAGATGCTAAAATTGCTGGTCCAGAATAATTTATACTTTGTTGCTGTACTTCCACAGTTAAATTACTTGATGTAAAATATCTAAATGGTGGATATATTTTTTCCTCTGTTTCAACAAAAGGTTCGGCTGTTAAATTGCTTGTAGTGCTTGCACCGGGGTCTTTGACATATAAATCGCTTTTGACTGTTTCTATTAAATAATTGTAGTTATTTGTAATTTTGTATAACTCACCTGAGAGACCTACATTACCTCCAATATCTAACTTATATACTGAGCCGATAGCGACATCCTTGCCTATGGCTACATTTGAATATGATGTGATACCATCAGCATTTGAAGTCCAATTGGAAGCCTTGAATATAGACCCGCCTTTATATAAATCTCCTGAAATATTTACATTACCTGCGACATCCAACTTATATGCGGAGCTGACCTCTACATCCTTGCCTATGGCGACATTTGAATATGATGTGATACCGTTGACATTTGAAGTCCAGTTAGATGCTTTAAACTTCTCGGTGCCTTTAAATAAATCCCCGCCAAAATTAATATTCCCCTTGACATCTATGCTACCGTCAGTATTTACTGAAAATATTTCTACATCAGGTTCGCTATCCTTCAAAGCACTTATTATTTTTTTAGATTCACCCATTTGTCTTACAGTTAATGCTGTACTCATTTGATTAATGTTAGTTATATCCAATCTTTCTGTAGTATATACATCAGTATTCAAAGTAGTCGTTGAACCATGAACAGTTAAATTGGAATTGATAATTAAATCACCATTATATATATCATCAATTATAAACTTCTTTTGCGTCCCTTGTGTTATAGTATCTGTATTGATATTTGTTATGCGCTGAGATAGATTAGTATTTACATCGGATATGTAATTGGATTGTCTGCTGTCGTTGGTATCTATGCGCTGAGATAGATTAGTATTTACATCGGATATGTAATTGGATTGTCTGTTATCATTAGTGTCTATACGCTGTTTTATATTATAGTTAATATCTTTGAGATTATTTAATTCGCCAGCAGTTATATCATTTATCTTTCCTGTAAATTGGATATCTCCTTCTACATCTAACGGGACTGTGGGAAGATTGGTCCCTTTTCTAATACCGATAAATCCATTACTAATCATTTTAAATAATTCAGTAGTTCCCTTTTTAATATTTATTATTTCTGTATCAGGTGTATTATTTTGCGAAGCTGTAATATTTAGCAGAGATTGATTATCAGTAGCCGAATTGATATTCAATTGGCCGCTATAAGTGTTATTTGTTATGTATTTATTTTGCGTTCCTTGTGTGATATTATCTGTGGTCAGCGAAGATATGCGCGAAGATATCAGATTGCTCGTAGTTGTTATAGAGGTCGCCAAATAATTAGACATCCCGACATTTAAATTAGAGGCATATTTGCTAGTATTCGTATTGGATACTAATACATAATTGCTGACATTTTTATCAAGTGCGTTGTAATCTGTGCTCAATATGTTGGATACATTTAATATGTAATTGCTAACATTATTATCCAGCCTCTTGTAATCAATCGTAAGCATATTAGAGACACTTAGGATATAATTACTGACATTCGTTTCTTTGCTGCTATTTTGTAATATATTGGAAACATTCAGGATAAAGTTGCTGACATTTCTGTCTAACAATTTATATTCGGTTTGTAATATATTGGATATGTTAAGAGTAAAATTGGATTGTTGTGCATTATTATTATCAATCCTCTGCTTGATATTATAGTTAATTCCTGATAACTTGTCAAGCTCGGCGGCAGATATATTATTTATTTTTCCCGTATATTTAATGTTGCCTATGACATCTAATTTTTCTACTGGAGTATTATTGGCAATCCCGACATTTCCATTAGAGCTTATTATAAATACGGCATCATTCAATTCCATATCATTCTTAGAATAGCATTCAAAGATATTTGAATAATTCGTATTATGTTTTATTTTAATACTGGGTTTGTTAGAAGAAACATCAATATTATGGATATCTATGAAACCCGTATTATAATTTGAGAGATGTCTGTGTATTTGAGTGATAAGTGGATTAAAAGTAGTTATATCGCCATCTAATATCAAATCACCGAATACTCTTAAATTTCCATTTGGATTTTCCGTAGAATAATAAGTACCCACATTTAAATTAGAATAAACTGTTATAGAACCGTCATATTGGTCATTCTTTATATATCTATTGGTTGCACCGTCGGCAATCCCGTCAAGGTTTAATTCGTTTATTTGCTGTTGTACATTTTTAGTAATTCCCGATAGCGTATGAAGCTCATTTGATGTAATAAGATTTATTCTATCAGCGAAGCTTATAGAGCTCATTTCAAGGGCGCCTGTAGGACTTGATGATAATTTAGCTTCGCCAATTGTTATAGTGTTAGCGCTAACGAAAATATCCTTCCATCTAAGATTTGAAGAACCTAAAGAATATTTATCATTTTCGTCTGGAAGAATATTTGTGGCAACTCGCAAATCTTGCTGATTTGCCAAAGATATCTTGTTATTTATGATAAATCTATTATTTATACCTTGTGTTATTATATCGGCCGTCAAAGTACTTGAACCGGTACCACCGCGCACTATAGGCAGTATGCCAGATGATATATTGTTTGCATTTATATTAGTTATGTTGGCACCGCTTCCAGCGATATTAGTGGCCGCCAAAGTATTTGTATCATTATTCCACGATAGATTGGCGGATTGCAGGGTATTTGTCCCGTTGCCGACTACTAATAAACTTGGTACTAATGTGCTTACACCTGTTCCTCCCTTGGCGACCGGTAATACACCATTTGTATCTGTTGATAGATTTATTAGATTGACTAAAGAGGATGTGCCTGTACCTCCTTTGCCGATTGGCAATATACTGTTTGTATCTGTATCTAAGTTGATTAGATTGGTTAGCGACTGTGCCCCTGTGCCACCCTTAGCATGTGGCAATATGCTGTTAGTATCCGTATCTAAATTTATTAGATTAGCCAGAGATGATGCACCAGTACCGCCTTTTACGATAGGCAATATTCCCTGTATTGAAGATGCCGATAAATTGATTTCGGCAGAATCTGAATTGAATACTATGCCACCATTCGCGGATGCTTTTATTGAAACTGTGCTCCCGCTAATAGCAATACCTGTCCCAGCGGTTATCTCTGTTTTCGTAAATAGATTAAAGTCTATGGGGTCTGTATTTAATGTAGTTATATCTTGCGAACTGATAAACCCCGTGTTTTTATTTTCAACACCTCGTTTGACGAATATATAAGAACCCTTTTTAATATTTTGCGATGCGTTGAAATCGCTACGTCTTTGCCAGGTAGAATACGTGGGACCCGATGTCAAAGTAAGTATATATATGCCGTTTTGAGCTTTGTTTGTCTGATTCTTTACTAATATTGAGCTTCCGCTCGTAGGCCAAGAGCCGTCAATAGTAGTCGTGGTGTAATCTACGGAACCACTTAGATTGATATTTGCCGTAGTTGCCAAATCCGCATTTTCTAGTACTGTTAAACCAGATGCGACTGATGATAATTCGGTTTTTGTAGCATAAGCTGTTAAATCAATATTACTGTTTCCTCTTATAATACCTGATTCATCTACTGTTATTGTAATGCCGTCAACCTTTATTAGGCCCAAAGCAGAACCATTTACATCATGTTTTGCCACTGGCAATTTATCTATTTTAATTAAATTTGAATTATCAAATATTTTGCTATTTAAATCATTTAAATGAGTCGCCAAAGTATTACTCGTGATTAAAACATAGTTAGATAAATTAGCTATTACATCTTGTTTATTTGATATAAATTTGCCATTTAATGTCTCAATATTATTCAATATTATTAGATTAGAAGAATCATATTTTATTATATTATAAGCCATTTTATGCTATATCAATATTATTCTTTATAATAATATATACAAAATAATATGGCTATAAATTATCAGGCATTCTCTAATACCTGTATTCTTTGCAGTAATTCGTTAATTTTATTTATCAAATAGTTGGATGTCGCTGCGATGTAATTTGATGTAGAAGTCATTATATCGGCTCCATTAATATTATAAGACCCGTTAATTAGATTGATATTCCCAGCTACATTCAATTTGTGCGTATCAGTTGGCGGAGCCGTATCTATACCGACAGTATTATATTGCGTATTAATTTGTATTTGCGATGTTTGTGGCGGAGCTATATAGCTTGTTCCCTTATTCCATATTTCTGTTGCCGTCCAACTTGAAGAGGGGCTGGGGTAATTATTATCAAGCATCAAAGACGACTTATTCAAGAACAAAGAGCCGCCGATAAAACCCGTCGTTTTATTTTTCCAATATGCCGTATAATAAACGGTTTCTGTCGTATTCGGCATATCTTGATAAGAACCCGCAACATTAGTTATAAAATGCGAGTATGTACTTGATTCTGCGCCAAGATTGTGAGATATCCAGCAGCTTGCGCCATAACTATTGTTATCTATAATTCCGTTAGCGTTTGATATGTGTTCCCAAGAGCCGTTGCCGATTTTGCGATATAGGCGTAAGCCCCACCATCGCGAATCAGTCAAATATTCAATACCAATATGACACACGATTGATATTAAAATCTTAGAAGTGGCATCAGAAGGTTTAATAGATATTACGAAGCCATTTGTTATATTATTATTAATAGGTTCCCAGTCATTCCCTGTTTTATATTCGGTCTTAGAATATGTTAAATGCTTCGTTTGGATAATCATTCCCTGTGACATTTCCAAGGATAGCGATTGGCCGTTCCTTAGGAATGATGAGGCATTTATATTTCCGCCGATATCAAGGGAATATTCGGGATTTTCTTTGTTAATCCCTACTTTGCCGTCGTTTATTATAGTAAATACTTCAGTATTAATATTAGATATTGACAAGATTCTTTCGCTTGAATTTTGTCTGATAGATAAAGCTCGTTCTAATGAATTATTTTCTATTATGATATTTTGCGTCTTTAAACTGCTCTCAATAATATTACTGCCATACACATATAAATTAGAGTTTATAGTAATATCTCCATTTATTCGTAAATTACTATTATAGACATTATTTCTAATATATTTATTATTGGCATTATCTAATGTAAGTATATCATCTGTATTAATATTCCTTATTATATCAAGTATATTATTTGAAGTATTTGCTATATAATCTGCTGTAATAATATTAGTAGAATCATTAAGATTTGCCGAGATTGATGGATATAATATTTGTTCATTATTCAAAGTATATTTTATATTGCCTGCTGTATCAAGAGATATAGATACTTTTTTATCGCCATTATTTAATTCCACCGTATTTATATTAATATTTTTGTAATTACCCAAATCATCTTTGATATCAAGATTACTATTATTTTTAGATAAAACGAGGTTATCCAAGAATATACTATTTCCGGATAAATACAGGTCATTCCATCTATTGTTTGGAGAACCTAAGTTGCTTGCATTTGATATCTTAGGTATAATATTTCCGTCTATATTAATATCTCCTTTCAATTCCAGAATTGACGAGGGATTTTCAACATTAATGCCCACATTTCCGTTGCCCAATATAGTAAAAACATTACTAACATTATTATAGGCTCTGAATATATCATAGGATTGATTTAATTGCGATACATTCATCGTGGTATCCGTTCCGTTATTACTAATTTCCAAAACCTCTGTTGAAAAAACGTTGGTTATCAAGGTTGTTTTTTCGCCGTGTATAGTTATATTAGATGTTATAAAATGTCCTTTTACCTCTATATCTCCCTCATAGATTCCAGAAACTATATATTTATTATACGCCCCATTTGCCACATCATCGGCTGTTAAATTATTTATTCTATTTGCTATTTGATTACTAGTCCCCAGAATATAATTAGTTGTATTCGCAAACTTGGTGTCATAATCTGTCTTTAATACATTGCTTGTAGCCAGTATGTAATTAGTTGTATTCGCAAACTTGGTGTCATAATCTGTATTGAGGTAATTGCTGATTGCTAAGATATAATTGGTAGTATTAGCAAACCGAGTATCATAATCAGTTTTTAAGACATTGCTTGTAGCTAATATGTAATTTGTGGTATTAGCAAACTGATTATCATAATCTGTCTTTAAGACATTACTTGTAGCCAGTATGTAATTTGTAGTATTAGCAAACTGAGTGTCATAATCTGTCTTTAATACATTGCTTGTGGCTAAGATGTAATTTGTGGTATTATCAAAGATATTGTCATAATCTGTGTTAAGGTAATTGCTGATTGCTAAGATATAATTAGTTGTATTCGCAAACTGAGTATCATAATCTGTCTTTAATACATTGCTTGTAGCCAGTATGTAATTTGTAGTATTATCAAAGATATTGTCATAATCTGTGTTAAGGTAATTGCTGATTGCTAAGATATAATTGGTAGTATTAGCAAACTGAGTATCATAATCAGTCTTTAAGACATTGCTTGTAGCCAGTATGTAATTTGTGGTATTATCAAAGATGTTGTCATAGTCAGTATTTAGGTAATTGCTGATTGCTAAGATATAATTAGTTGTATTAGCAAACTGTGTATCATAATCTGTCTTTAATACATTGCTTGTAGCCAATATGTAATTAGTAGTATTAGCAAACTGATTATCATAATCTGTGTTAAGGTAATTGCTGATTGCTAAGATATAATTTGTCGTATTCGCAAACTGAGTATCATAATCAGTCTTTAATACATTGCTTGTAGCCAGTATGTAATTTGTGGTATTATCAAAAATCCTGTCATAGTCAGTATTGAGGTAATTGCTGATTGCTAAGATATAATTGGTAGTATTCGCAAACTGAGTATCATAATCAGTCTTTAATACATTGCTTGTAGCCAGTATGTAATTTGTAGTATTATCAAAGATGTTGTCATAGTCAGTATTGAGGTAATTGCTGATTGCTAAGATATAATTGGTAGTATTCGCAAACTGAGTATCATAATCTGTCTTTAATACAT
>Ga0208722_1000257_pt1 | contig 14829 bp, 14 predicted proteins | sample LakMenEpi21Sep11_FD_150722 | JGI IMG/M metagenome (GOLD analysis project Ga0208722, IMG submission 150722) | Freshwater microbial communities from Lake Mendota, WI - 21SEP2011 deep hole epilimnion (SPAdes) | ecosystem: Environmental > Aquatic > Freshwater > Lake > Epilimnion/Euphotic zone ... | reverse complement strand
CAAAACTGGTTTAATTATTCAAACATGGGTGTCAGTTTAAACGTTCCCATTTTTAGTAGTTTAGCCCGAAGTTCTAGAACACAACAAGCTAAAATAGCATTTGATCAAGCCAAAACGCAATTGACAGAAACAGAACAAAAATTAAAGCTACAATTTGAAAAAGCCAAAAGTGAGTACGAATACAGTATCGAACAATATACTACTTCCAAAAATAGTTTAAGTTTAGCAGAAAGGATAGAAAACAAACAACAAATAAAATTTAAAGAAGGTCTTTCCTCTAGTTTTGATTTTACCGAAGCGCAACAACAATTGTACTCAAAACAACAAGATTACCTTCAATCTATGGTTGATATTATAAACAAAAAAGCATCATTAGAAAAAATAGTAACCAAAAACTAAACATCAAAATGAAATCGAAGATTCACGAATTCCAAAAAAAAAATATAAAAGTCATGAGTAAAAAAATTATAATCATTGCCATTTTATCATTGTCAATAATTTCTTGTGCTAACAAGGAGAATTCCAACATTGACCAATTAATAACTTCCAAAAACGTAAAAGGATTGCAAGAGCGAAAAGCGACGCTTCAAGCTGAAATTACAAAAATTGAGGATGCTTTAGCTACTTTGGACATAAAAAAAGAAGAAGCGTTAGTAGAGGTTTCTACTGTAAAAGATACTCTTTTTAATCATTATCTTGAAGTTCAAGGCAATGTGGATACCAAAGAAAATATTTTGGTACAACCCGAATTTAGCGGAACATTAACCTCATTAAATGCAAAAGCTGGGCAAAAAGTTTCCAAAGGACAAATTCTTGGTAAAATTGATGATGGTGGTTTGAGCCAACAATTGGCAAGTTTAGAAAATCAATATGCGCTAGCCAAAACCACTTATGAAAGACAAAAAAATCTATGGGATAAAAAAATTGGTTCCGAAATTCAATTTCTTCAAGCGCAAACTCAAATGGTAGCAGCTCAAAAAGGCGTTGCTCAAATGAAAGCTCAATTGGCAAAAACGGTTATTCGTGCTCCGTTCTCAGGAACTATAGATGAAGTTTTTGTTGAAAAAGGTCAAGTAGTTGCACCAAGTGCTGAAGGACTAATGCGAATAGTAAATTTGGGAAGTATGTACGTGTCAACCTCGGTTCCAGAAACGTATATTGGCAAGCTAAAAGTAGGCGATCAAGTGGATGTTTTTCTTTCCTCTTTAAACAAAACCTATAAAGGAAAAGTGCGTCAAGTGGGGAATTTTATCAATCCCAACAACCGAAGTTTTGGTATCGAAGTGAGTTTGCCAAACCCTGATAATTTATTGCGTCCCAACCAAGTAGCCAAACTAAAAATTATTGATTATACCAATAACAAAGCCATAGTAGTTCCTACCAATGTTGTTCAAGAAGATGGTGAAGGAAATAAATTTATTTACACAGTTGAAGGAAGCAATGGCAAAACAGGTACTGCCAAAAAAGTTAAAGTAACCCTAGGAAAATCATCAAATAATGTAACCGAAATTGTAAGTGGTTTGACTGCCGAAGATATAATAGTTACTGATGGTGTAAACAGTATTTCGGAAGGAATGAAATTGAATTTTTAAAAAGTTTATGGTTTGTTGTTTATGGTTTATAGTCTAACCTTAACAACAAACTACAAACACTAAACTATAAACAAATACTATGTCACATCAAAATAAAGAATTTGGAATTTCCAGTTGGGCGATAGAAAATCGTGTAACCGTATATATTTTTACACTATTAGTTACCATTACAGGTCTGATAGCTTATACCACAATGCCTCGTGAAGATTTTCCGGAAATCATTGAGAATAAAGTATATATCTCGTCCGTTTTTCCAGGAAATTCAGCCGAAGATGTAGAAAAATTAATTATCAAACCTCTCGAAAAAGAAATCAAAAACATCAGTGGCGTTGAAAAAGTTACGGCAAGTTCCTTTCAAGACTATGGAATGATTATCGCTGAATTTAGCGATAAAGTTTCTATTGAAGAAGCCAAAACCAAAATCAAAGACAAAGTTGATATTGTAAAAGCCGATACCGATTGGCCCAACTTAGACAACGGTAGCAAAGTAGAACCAAGTGTTTTCGAACTCAACATTTCGGAAGAAGTGCCTATTTTAAACATCAATTTGAAAGGAAATTACACCACACAACAACTCAAAAAATACGGCGAAAAACTGCAAGACGACATCGAAGAAATTCCCGAAGTAAAGAAAGTTGATATTCTTGGCGTGGACGACAAAGAAGTAGAAATTGCGGTTGATATATTTAAAATGACTGCAGCACAAGTATCATTTGATGATATTCAAAATGCCGTGAAATATGAAAACATGACGCTTTCGGGCGGAAATTTAATTTCCCAAGGATCAAGAAACAACATCCGAATTGTGGGTGAAATCAAAGACCCAAAAGAGTTAGAAAATATTATTGTAAAACACAATAACGGAACTGTTTATCTGAAAGATATTGCTGTAGTTTCTTTTAAAGAAAAAGAAAAAACTACTTATGCTCGGGAGAAAGGCAAAGAAGTGGTGATGCTAAACGTCAAAAAACGTTCGGGTCAAAACATGATTTCTGCCATTGAACAAGTGAAAGAAAAACTCAAATTGGCAAACGAAAATTACTTGCCAAAAGATTTACAAGTCGAATTGACCAACGACCAATCTTCTCGAGTAGAGCACCAAGTAGATGAATTATCCAATCACATTATCTTCGGAATTGTTTTGGTAATGATTGTTCTGATGTTTACCATGGGATTGAGAAACTCACTGTTTGTTGGCGCTGCCATTCCGCTTTCGATGATGATTGCGTTCACCATTCTTTCCGCTTTTGGATTAACCCTAAACACGATGGTACTTTTCGGGTTGGTAATGGGATTAGGATTATTGGTGGACGACGGAATTGTGGTGGTCGATAATGTTTTTGCGAATATGAAAAAAGGAATGCCACGAGTGCAAGCTTCCAAAGTGGGAATTGGCGAAATTGCTTGGCCGGTAATTTCCTCAACGGCAACCACTTTAATGGCGTTTTTACCGTTTGCTCTTTGGCCTGGCACTATGGGTAAATTTATGATTTATTTCCCCATAACATTATCGGTAACATTAACGGCATCTTTATTTGTGGCAATGGTTGTAAACGCTGCTATGACTGGTGGTTCGATGGATACTGAGGATAGAAATGTAACCAATAAATCAGCAAAAATATACACAATTATCTTGGTAATTATCGGAATTGTATTTGTCATTATTGGCAATATATATGATTCTAAATTTGCCCGTGGAATTGGTCATTTTGCATTAATTTCATTGGGATTAATGTGGTTGTACAAATGGAAAATGTACCAATGGACTCAAGATTTTCAACACAGTTTCTTTCCGAGATTAGAAGAAAAATACAAACGGTTTTTAAGTAAAATTTTAGTTGGGAGAAATGCTTGGTTGGCTCTTGTTGGCATAATAGGAATGCTGTTTTTATCCGTTGGTCTTTTAAACGTTTTCCCAAGAAAAGTCTTGTTTTTCCCAGAAAATATTCCAAATCAAGTGATTACTTATATTGAATATCCCCAAGGAACCGATATAGAAAAAACAAACAAAGCCACTTATTTTGTTGAAAAACAGGTCATCGAGATAATGAAAAAATATATCGATCCTAAAACAGAGGATAATTATTTGGCTGAAAGCATTGTTTCTCAAGTAGGCGTTGGGGCAGGAAATCCAAATGTGGATGCAGGTTCTGCCAATGAAACCCCTTTTAAAGGAAAAGTAACGGTCAATTTCGCTGAATTCAAATTTAGAAGAGGAGTTAATACTTCGGATGTTTTGGACGAAATTAGAGCTCGTGTAAAAGGAATTGCTGGAGCAACAGTAACCGTCGAAAAAGATGCTAATGGTCCGCCAGCAGGTTATCCAATTAGTATTCAATTAACGGGCTACGCTGGAGTTGATTATGATGTGATGCTCAAAGAAGCTGATAAAATGATTGCCTTTGTAGATTCTAAAAATATACCAGGAATTGAACGACTGAATGTGGATGTCAACAAAGAAAGTCCAGAGCTTGAAGTAAAAGTTGATAGAGTCAATGCTGGAAGTCTTGGTGTTTCTACAGGACAATTAGGTTTCAATTTGCGTCGTTCGGTGTATGGTCAAGAAATATCTACTTTCAAGGAAGGCGATGATGATTATAATATTGTCGTTCGAATGCAAGAAGACCAACGAAAAAACGAAAACATACTTTTCAATCAATCGTTGACTTTTAGAAACCAAACCAACGGTCAAATGATGCAAGTGCCTATTTCTGCAGTATCTGAAACCGAAAAAACATACACCTATAACCAAATCAAAAGAAAGGACTACAAACGAATAATGACTATTTATTCCAATGTATTGACAGGTTATAATGGTGATGAAATTACCAAGCAAATTGGTGCTGAATTGAAATCCTATCAATTGCCCAAAGGAATTACCTATTCGTTCTCTGGTGTGCAAGAAGAACAAGGCAAAAACCAAAGTTTCTTGATGTTTGCATTATTCTTAGCCATGGCCGGAATTACAATTATCATTGTGCTTCAGTTCAACTCGATTTCAAAAACATTGGTGATATTGTTTACTGTCTTGTTAAGTTTCAGTGGTGTTTTCTATGGTTATGTCATTGCCAATATGGATTTCGTTATCTTGATGACCATGATGGGAATTATTTCCTTAGCTGGAATTGTGGTGAAAAACGGAATTGTATTAATGGATTTCTTCGTATTGCTTTTGGACAAAAAAGTTGCCGATAAAGGAGTTGAAAGCCACAACGATTTATCACTTGACGAAATAAAAGAAATCATTATTGAAAGCGGAAAAAATCGTTTGCGTCCAGTATTATTAACCGCATTAACGGCAGTTTTAGGATTAATACCTTTAGCTATTGGATTGAATTTTGACTTCTTCGGTTTAATAACCGATTTGAATCCACATTTATATATGGGTGGTGATAATGTGATTTTCTGGTCGCCATTGGCTTGGACCATTATTTTCGGATTGACTTATGCTACTGTATTAACTTTAGTGATGGTTCCAGTAATGTTCTTCCTAGTGAAACGAACTAAGTACTGGATTCGTGATAGTAGAGGATTGTAATTTCTATTTTATAAAAAATGCACCAAATAGTATTTCACTTTTTGGGGCATTTTTACTAATATTCATTTCATACCAGAAAACTTTAGTTCAATAAATACAATTTGAATAATTTTATTTCCATTTTAATGTTTCCATTAACCGTTGCATGTCATTTTTCACATAACTTTCGGCAGGAAAAATAGAATCAAAATTGGGCTTTGCATAAAAATATACTGAACCCGTTACAAAATGTTTGATGCTATCTGTGGCATAAAACAAAGAATTTGTAGCCGCATTTCCTGTAACATTATACAACATTCCATAAACTTTTTTATCTGGATTTATGTAGCGTTGTTCCATGATTTGATCCGCTTTTTGGGTATGTAATTTGTAAGTCAAGTTTTGTGCATCTCTCAATAAAGAACTGATGTCGTTGTTTACTGTTTTATATGTGAGGTAAATGGTTGCTTTCATTTTTGGATAATGGATTGAAAAACCGCAGTTTTTATCTTCTTTTATAATAGCATCATCATTCATTTCAAATTCAAACGGACAATGATTACTGAAATAAGCATAATTTGCTTCAGGATAATCCAATCTCAGTTGGCTTGCAGGTTTTGGCAATACATCATCTTTACAACCAACCATAAATAATAGGAGCTGAAGAACAGACAAAATACCAACTATTTTTTTTACCATTTTTTATTATTCTAAAGTTACTTTAATTTGTTTTATTCTTTTTTTATCAACTGATTCAATGGTGAAATATACATTTGAAAAATGAATTTTTTGCCCTTTTTTGGGGAAGTTACCTAAAATTTCCAAAATAAATCCAGCCAAAGTTTCTGCTTCTCCTTTTCTATTTTCAAAAGCTTCTTCGTCAACAGCAACAATTCGGTAGAAATCTTTTAAATTTATTTTGCCTTCAAACAGAAAATTTTTGTCGTCAATTTGAGAATAATTCAAATTTTCATCATCAAACTCATCCGAAATATCACCAACAATTTCTTCAATAACATCTTCAAGCGAAACTAGACCAGATGTTCCTCCATACTCATCAACTACGATAGCCAAATGACTTTTTTTGCTTTGAAAATCTTTTAATAAGTCATCAAGCTTTTTGTTTTCGGGAACAAAAAATGGCTCACGTATTAGTTTATTCCAGTCAAACTCTTTTTTGTGAATATGTGGAATTAAATCTTTAACAAATAAAAGTCCTTCTATATGATCAATGCTTTCCTTATAAATAGGAATTCTAGAATATCCTTTGTCTATAATTTTTGTATAAATTTCAGCAAAAGTTTCTTCTATTTCTAAAGCAAAAATATCAATCCTCGGACTCATCACTTGTTTGGTATCTGTATTTCCGAATGACACAATTCCCTCAAGAATTTTATGTTCATCTGATGTAGTATCATCCGAAGAAGTAAGTTCCAAAGCTTGTGACAATTGATCAACAGAAATATTTGATTTTTGTTTTGCTAATTTTTCATGTAAAAAAACAGTCACTGCGCGCATTGGAATACTGATAGGCGAAAGTAACTTATCAAGAATTGCTAGTGGATTGGCAATAAATTTTGCAAATTTTATATTATTTCTACTCGCATACACTTTGGGTAATACTTCACCAAACAATAAAATAAGAAAGGTTATCAGGATAACTTCAACAACAAATTTGAGCAATGGCGATGCAATGGCTTCAAAAATAGTGTTTCCAACAAACGAAAAAATAATGACAACACCTATATGACTAAAGTTATTGGCAACTAAAATTGTAGCTAATAATTTTTTGGGTCGCGATAGTAAATTGGAAATTAAATTAGCTTTGGAGGAATCTTCCGCATATAAAACTTTTAAATCTTTTTGAGTTAGCGAAAAAAGTGCAATCTCCGAAGCAGATACCATGGCAGAACAAAACAACAGAAAAATAATTCCTATACTTCCAAAAAGCAAGTGTGTGTCAATGTTGGCAAGTAAATTTAAACTGGGCTCAGAGTCCAAAGGAGAAAGGGTTAGTTAAACAATATTAATAAGTTAAATCGTTTTCAGGATTTGACGGGCTTGGGGTTTCAAAATTAGTGTTTTTTGATTCCAAATTTTGAACAGATTTAACACCTTCAAGTTCTTTTTTTGTGGTCAAAAAGGTAAACTCCGTAACTTGAATTTCCGTTGTGTACTTTGTAGTTCCATCTTCTGCTTGCCATTGACGCGATTTAATTCTTCCTTCAACGAATATTTTATCGCCTTTAGATAAATATTTTTCGCAAATTTCTGCTGCTTTATTTCGCACTACTAAATTATGCCACTCAGTAGAAGTGATTTTTTCATTGGTTTGCTTGTTAATATAAACTTCATTGGTAGCTAAAGGAAAGCGTCCAATGCAATTTCCTCCTTCAAAGTAATGCATTTTTACCTCGTCGCCAAGATGTCCAATTAACATAACTTTATTTAATGTACCGTTCATTTTTAATGTATTTGTTTCCCTCAAATTTAGTACTTTTTTTGAAATCTAAAACTATTGATTGGAAATAAAATTAAAAATCACAATTGGGAAAGGCATTTTTTTGACTGACTCCCAGTCGATTCCGTTTTCAATTTTACCATTAACTTTTATTTTCCAAAATTTAATATTCAAATGTTGGTGAGAGAGTTTATGAACAATAGTTTGAGGATTAAAAAGTTGTATGTTTTGAATAGAGTTCTTTATAAAATTTTGATTTTTAATTAAAGCAAGTATGTTCTCTTCGGTTTCAATAATTTCGGTTTCTAATAAAGGAAACTCATATAAATTGTGCCAAATTCCTTTTTGGGTTCGTTTATGAATCAAGGTGTTATTGTCTATATCAGAAAAAACCAAATAATTAAAGTACCGATGTCTAACCTTCAATTTTTTTGACTTCACAGGAAGTTGTGCAACTTTTTTCTTTTGTAAGGCAAGGCAACTATCATTAAAAACACAATTTTGACAATCGGGATTCTTGGGTACGCACAGCAAAGCGCCAAACTCCATAATCGCTTGATTGAACTCATTCGCTTTTCCTTTGGGCAATAATTCAGAAGCTAGTTGTGTAAATTCCTTTTTACCGCCAGCAGAAGCTATATCGGTTTCAATATCAAAATAGCGTGATAAAACTCTAAAAACATTTCCGTCAACAACAGGCACATTTTCATTATAGGCAAATGAAGCAATAGCAGCAGCTGTATATTCGCCTACACCTTTCAATTGTAATAAATCGTTGTAGGTTTTAGGAAATTCACCCTTCAATTCAAACGCTATTTGCTTTGCTGTTTTGTGTAAATTTCTGGCTCTCGAATAATATCCCAATCCTTGCCAGAGTTTTAATACTTGCTCTTCGCTAGCATTAGCCAAATCAAAAACGGTTGGAAATGCTTCTGTAAAACGAAGAAAAAAAGGCAGTCCTTGAGCCACTCGCGTCTGTTGGAGCATTATTTCGGAAAGCCAAATTATATACGGATTAGTACTGTTGCGCCAAGGCAAATCACGCTTGTTTTGTAAATACCATTGGATTAATGTTTTAGAGAATCTCATAGTTAAATTATGGTTAGCAAAAATAAATCTTTATGTTATTAAATTTTAATAGATTATGCTTGAAATATTGTTTTTTTAATTCATATATTTGCAACCTCAAAAAAATTACATAATAACATTAAATAAGAAAGAAAATGACGAAAGCAGATATCGTAGCAAAGATTTCAGAAAAATTAGGTCTTGAAAAAGGAGATGTTCAAGCAACAGTAGAAGCGTTTATGGAAGAAGTAAAAACTTCTTTAGAAACAGGAGACAATGTTTATTTAAGAGGGTTTGGTAGCTTTATTATTAAAACGAGAGCTGAAAAAACAGGAAGAAACATTTCTAAAAACACCACCATAAAAATTCCTGCACACAATATTCCAGCATTTAAACCTGCAAAAGTATTTGTAGAAGCTATAAAAACTAATACTGAAGTAGCAGTATAAACTCATTTATTAATAATAAAAACACCAACCTATGCCAAGTGGTAAAAAAAGAAAAAGACATAAGGTAGCAACGCACAAGCGTAAAAAAAGAGCGAGAGCTAACCGTCACAAAAAGAAAAAGTAGTTCGTAACTACTTTTTCTTGTTTTTAAAAAATCGTTCATTGAAATTGAAATTTAGTAATCAGTGGTCAGTAATTAGTAGTCAGTTACTGTATACTAAAAACTGTAAACTGAACACTATTTTTCGCCGGGTAAACAATACCTGTTTAAAAATATTTAATCCATCTGTAGCAAACAGTTTATGGTTGATGGTTTAGAGTTTATGGTTAATAACTATAAACAACAAACCTCAAACTACAAACCTCAATACAGATAAAAATTTACAACATGAATAAAGAATTAATCATCCGTAGTGGTGAAGATGCTGTAGATTTTGCCTTATTAAAAGATGGAAAACTAATTGAATTACACAAACAAGAAGAAACAAGCAACTTTCAGGTTGGCGATATTTTTATTGCTAAAATCAGAAAACCAGTTGCTGGCTTAAATGCTGCTTTTGTAAATGTTGGCTACGAAAAAGATGCCTTTTTGCATTATCAAGATTTAGGTCCTAATTTAGCTTCTTATGTGAAATTCATAAAACTTGTAAGCGCAGGTAAATTAAAAGATTTCTCCCTAAAAAACTTCCAGTTTGAAAAAGAGATTGATAAAAATGGTTCAATATCAGAAATTCTGAGTGCCAATCAATCTGTATTAGTACAAGTGGTCAAAGAACCTATTTCTACCAAAGGCCCTAGAATAAGCACAGAGCTTTCATTCGCAGGACGATTTGTAGTTTTAGTTCCGTTTTCGGATCGCGTTTCTATTTCTCAAAAAATAGAATCAAAAGAAGAAAAAGACCGACTTAAAAAACTAATGCAATCTATCAAACCAAGAGGTTTTGGTGTTATTGTGAGAACAGTAGCAGAAGGCAAAAACATAGCCGAATTAGAAAAAGATTTGCAAAACCTACTAGCCAGGTGGTTTGCAATGAGTAAAAAATTACCAACTGCTCATCATCCGTCCAAGATTTTGGGAGAGCTTAATAAAGCTTCTTCTATTTTAAGAGACGTTTTTAACGATACTTTTACCAGTATCCAAATTGATGATGAAGAGTTGTACGAAGAAACAAAGGAGTATTTAGCCGAAATAGCTCCCGAGAAACAAAAAATTGTTAAGTTTTATCAATCGAAAGACACACCATTGTTTGAAAAATATCATATCGAAAGACAAATAAAGACTTCTTTTGGCCGAACAGTATCAATGAGCAAAGGCGCTTATTTGATTATAGAACACACCGAAGCACTTCACGTTATTGACGTGAATAGTGGAAACCGTTCTAACAAAGCCAATAATCAAGAGGACACTGCTATGGAAGTAAATATGATTGCTGCCGCCGAAATCGCAAGACAATTACGTCTCCGGGATATGGGCGGAATTATTGTAGTCGATTTTATCGACATGAAAGACCCAGACAATCGACAAGTGTTATTCAATTTCCTTAGAGAGGAAATGAGTGATGATAAAGCCAAACACAAAATCTTACCGCCTAGTAAATTTGGATTAGTCCAAATAACAAGACAACGCGTAAGACCAGAAGTAAATATTGAAACAAGAGAAGAAAATCCTAATAATTTGAGCGGTGATGTAGATGCGCCAATTCAGATTATTGATAAGATTAATTTTTCTCTTGAAAAGATTGTAAAAGACCACAAGAAAGTGAAATTGAATGTTCACCCATTTGTGGCAGCATACCTTAAAAAAGGTTTTCCATCATTACGCTCAAAATGGTTTTTTGAGCATAAAAAATGGGTGAAAATCATACCTCGTGACGCTTACACGTATCTGGAATATCATTTCTTTGACGACAAAGGAGAAGAGATTTCAGAAAAATAACTATGAAACAAGTTCAGAGTAAAATAGAAACCGTCTCGTTTAATTACGAGACGGTTTTTTTATGCTCTAATTTCAGAAATTAATCTAATTCATATTCCAATCTTACCGTAATTCTGGCAGTTTTATTTTTGCTGTAGGTATCGTTAATTCCGCCGTAGCTATCGTCTTCAGTAGAACCTTGACCCGTAATTTGAAAAACACCCATACTTGCTTTTTTCAATTTACCTAAACTTCCATCGGCAGTTTTTACAATTTTGGTTGCACGTTCGTTAGCGTCTTTAGTGGCTTTTTCTATTAAGCTTTGTTTTAAACTAGGTAAATCAGAATAGGTATATTGGATGGAGTTCGAAGATAATTCAATGCCTGAGTTTACTAATTCGGAAGTTTTGCTCGAGACTTCTTCTATTCTTTTCATCAAATCGGGATTTTTCTTGGCTGAAAAAGTGATTGTTTGCGTGGCTTGATAACCATCAAAAACCTGCTCATAGCTAATTCTGTTCTCGTTGTTTTCATTTCTTACTTCGCGATATTTTTTCTCAAAATTAACCGCGCCAAAACTAAATTCACTCGATTTAAATCCTTTGCTGATGAAAAAATCAGAAACCGTTTTTTGGTCAAAAACGATCTTATTGTAGGCGGTTTTGATATCCATACTATTGGTTGTAAAACTTCCTGACCATAGAATTTCATCGGAAACAAAATCTTTAGTTCCTAATCCAATTACTGAAATTGAGTCTAAGTTTTCATTACGGTTTTGGAATGATTTTCCCAAAATCCAAGCGGTGATAATTATGGCAACGCCAATAATTATTGATGATTTAATTTTTTCCATAATTCAAATAGTTTTGTTTATAAAATAACGTAAGTTATGACATTTTATTGTATTACACTAAATTACCCTCTTTTAGAGGCAAAAAAGCGCACCAGTAAATCCGAAGTTTCTTGTGCCAAAACCCCTTTAATTACTTCTGTTTTTGGATGAAGTTTTGTGCCGAGTGTTTGAAAACCTCGTTGCTCATCCGAAGCACCAAAAACTATTTTTGAAATTTGACTCCAGTATAAAGCACCGGCACACATTTGACAAGGTTCAAGAGTAACATAAAGCGTGCACCCTTTCAAATATTTCCCGCCAATGAAATTGGCTGCCGAAGTGATGGCTTGCATCTCGGCATGAGCCGTAACATCATTAAGCATTTCGGTGAGATTGTGGGTTCTTGCAATAATTTTATTATCGATTACTATTACGGCACCAACCGGAATTTCGCCTTTATCGAAAGCAAGTTCAGCTTCCTGCAACGCTTTCTTCATAAAATACTCGTGGGTGAAAGGGTTTTCCATATAAGGAAATGAATGAGGTTTTATTTATCTGAATAATGACCTAAAGCAGCAATTACAAAAACGGTAACAATATTTTCTTCAACTCTGTAAATGAGGCGGTCTTTTTGACTAATTCGCCTCGACCAATACCCCGATAAATTATTTTTAAGTGCTTCTGGATTTCCAATTCCAGTATAGGGAGTTTCCGTCAATTCTTCTAATATCTTTTCGAGCTTTTTGAGTACTGCTTTATTGCCTGATTTGTAATGCTTTTGGATGTGAATTATTGCCAATTCTTCTATTTTAACCCTAAACTTCCCCATATATCATTTGGATCTATTGTCTTGAAATTACCTCTTTTATCGGCGTCTTTAATCATTTTTACAAATTCAGGATTGTAAATCTCATCTTCCGTTTGGGTTGAGTTTTCTAAAATCTCGATGCCTTTAACATCCTTAAAAAATGTTTCGGTCATCGCTCTAAATGCTTTTCCTGCTTTAGTGCGTTCGTTAATTTTAATAGTGAAAGTTGTCATAGCGATGAATTTATAATTACAAATATACAATTTCAAATTGTACATTTGTCACATGTCAAAAAAATTGCACGAACATATCAACAACCCAAAAGATTTACGAAAGTTAGACCTTTCTCAATTGCCACAACTGGCAAAGGAATTGCGCGAGTTTATCATTGATATCGTATCTGTAAAAGAAGGTCATCTTGGTGCATCACTTGGTGTGGTTGAGTTAACGATTGCCTTGCATTATGTTTTTGATACGCCCAATGATTTGTTGGTTTGGGATGTTGGTCATCAAGCATACGGACATAAAATCTTAACCGAACGACGGAAAAAATTTGACACCAACCGTCAACTTGGCGGTATTTCTGGGTTTCCAAAACGAAGCGAAAGTGTGTATGATACTTTTGGCGTGGGTCATTCTTCTACTTCCATTTCAGCAGCATTGGGAATGGCGATTGCTTCTCGATTGAAAGGAGAAGACAAACATCATATTGCCGTGATAGGCGATGCTTCCATTGCAAGCGGAATGGCTTTTGAAGGATTAAATCATGCCGGAGTTACCGATGCTGATTTGCTGGTAATTCTGAATGATAATGCTATCGGGATTGATCCTAGTGTTGGTGCTTTGAAAAATTATTTGACCGCAGTTAAAGAAGGCAAAAATCCGAAGCAAAACAATATGATAAAGTCGTTGAACTTTGATTATTCGGGACCGATTGATGGGCATGATTTGCTCGTTTTGATCAAAGAATTAGAACGATTAAAAAAAGTAAAAGGTCCCAAGTTTTTACACATCATTACGACCAAAGGGAAAGGTTTACAACAAGCCGAAGAAGATCAGGTAAAATACCATGCGCCGGGAAAATTTGATGCTTCGACCGGAGAAATTTATAAGAAATCTGAGGAGAATTTACCTCCAAAATTTCAAGATGTTTTTGGCTTAACGTTAGTAGAATTGGCCAGAAATAATCCAAAAATCATTGGCATTACTCCTGCTATGCCCAGCGGAAGTTCGATGAAATTCATGATGGAAGCTTTTCCCGATAGAGCTTTTGATGTGGGCATTGCCGAACAACATGCGGTTACGCTTTCAGCTGGAATGGCAACACAAGGGATGGTGGTATTTTGCAATATCTATTCTACTTTCTTGCAACGCGCTTATGACCAAGTAATCCACGATGTAGCGTTGCAAAATTTGCCTGTGATTTTTTGTTTGGATCGAGCCGGTTTAGTTGGCGAAGATGGAGCGACCCATCACGGAGTTTTTGATTTGGCCTATTTACGCTGTATTCCGAATATGATTATTTATGCGCCAAAAGATGAAATAGAACTTCAAAACATTCTGTACACAGCTTCTTTGGGATTAAAAAATCCAATTGCGATTCGATATCCACGTGGACGTGGAAAAATTCCAAACTTCGAAATTCCAAATTCCAAAAACTTTCAAAAAATTGAAATTGGAAAAGCTCATAAACTCAAAAAAGGGAAAAAAGTTGCCATTCTATCAACAGGAACTATTGCTGATAATGTGACTGCTGCCTTGGCAGAAATTGAAGATGAAGGTCATTTTGCCCATTACCATTTTGGTTTTGTAAAACCGTTAGACGAAAAGAAACTGCACAAAATTTGTGATAAATTTTCGACCATCATCACTGTTGAAGATTCTGTTACTACTGGTGGTTTTGGAAGTGCTGTATTAGAGTTTGCTGCCAAGAATGATTACGTAAACGAAATCTTCCTTTGTGGTGTTCCCGATTATTTCATCGAACACGGAACTGTTGATGAACTGCAACAATTTTGCAATATTGATGTTGATGGGTTACGCTTACTTTTCTCGGGTTTGCTTGAGGAAGAAGAGAATGAAGACTAAGCCGTCACAATTTTATTCAACTGCACTGCTTTGCCATCAGTCAGCATCGAGATGAAATGGCAAATGTGCAGCAATCTTTCGTATAAAGTCTCCTTTTCC
>Ga0208722_1000255_pt1 | contig 14859 bp, 15 predicted proteins | sample LakMenEpi21Sep11_FD_150722 | JGI IMG/M metagenome (GOLD analysis project Ga0208722, IMG submission 150722) | Freshwater microbial communities from Lake Mendota, WI - 21SEP2011 deep hole epilimnion (SPAdes) | ecosystem: Environmental > Aquatic > Freshwater > Lake > Epilimnion/Euphotic zone ... | reverse complement strand
TCACAAGTTCGCACTTGGGCACTCACAAGTTCGCACTTGGGCACTCACAAGTTCGCACTTGGGCACTCACAAGTTCGCACTTGGGCACTCACAAGTTCGCACACTGGAGCCTTAGAATTTTATTTCCCCTGGCAAACTATTTACATTTAACATTTCATATTTTCCACACATTTGCGCGGCGCCATCTTTACAAACATTAGGGTCTTGAAAGCACCATTTAGCAAATGAGTCTCTATCATTTGGAATTTGAGTATTTGGCATTGTATAATATTGCCGTTGTGAATTTGCTTTGCTCCATACATCATCAACATCTTTATATAAATTATGATTAAAATGTTTATCAATATCGGCTCTAATTTGTTCATTGTCAATAGAGGCAGCTTGCGGCCTTGTCGGATTTTTAACATATTCATTTAATAAAACATTCATAAATGGATTATTTTTGGTTGGGCGAGTTACTGAATCAATTGAAGTCATACCTTCTTTTTGTTCAATAGTAAAATAAATAATATAAGTGCTAAATAAACCAAATAAAGCATATCCAAAGTAATTAATATTTCCTTTATTTAATATAACTAAAATAAATGATAAATAAATAAAAAACCGCGCGATTGAATTCATATTCATTTCTAATGAATTGCCCTTTACGGGAATAAAATCAAATAATCTATATTTATCATATAAAATAGTATAATCATAATACCAAAATTTATCTGCCATTATATATAATATAAATATATTAATTGCGCGAAATTACAATTCTTTATTTAAATTTTAATTTAATTTTTGTAATTGGAACATCTAATACATTATTTGGCACATCAATTGGAACATCAATTGGAATATCTATTGGTTTTATTGTATTATTAATAAATAAATTATTGAGCTTTTGTGTATTATCAATTTCTTGTTCATATTTTTTTATTAAAAAGTCATTATTATCACAATAATTAATAATTTCTGTTTGTTTTAATAAAGAAGGCACAGGTATTTTAATTTTAAATAAATCTTCTTCAACAATTGATTTTTGATTAGCCCCTTTAAAATATTGTTGAATTAAATTAATATTATTAAATAAATAATAATACAAATACTTTGTTAACACATTTGAATCCTTTGATTTAAAATGTATTGTTGTTTCGCCTACACTATATTTATTAAAACCATAATAAACCATTGCTTTACCAGAGCCATTAGTTTTATTAATAATTATTCCTTCATCCGTATAATCATAAGTATCTAAATATAAATTACCTAAAATAGAACAATAATAAAACGGATATAATCCTTCTATTTTTCCGGTTTTACTTTTTTTTTTCAGACCTTTAATTATACAACATATATCGCCTAATTGTGTTTCATAAATATCTTTATTATATTTATTAATTTGTAAATTAGTTTTTGTATATTCAGCATAATTTAATGAATATTTATTATTAATAATTTTATCAATAGGAACCTCAATAATTAATTCTTTGTTATCAGTTTTTATATTATAATTATAAAATTTAATACTGGTTGAACTTACAACAGAGGAAAAATTATAAATAATATTTTTCTTTTGTATTGTATTTAAAATATGGGACCCTTCTTGTTTTTTTACAAAATAAAAAATACAAGTATTAATATTTGTATAAGTAAATATTCCACTTGGTAAATAAATAATCTCTTTTAAATCACAAGTTTTAATTAAATATTCTCTAATAAGTATCAATGTTTTATTTGATTTTGAAAATAAATCCTGACCATCAGGTAATACAATAGCACATTTTCCATCAATTTTTAACATATATATTATTGTTTGTATAAATAAAGACACAGCATTATCCGTTTTAATTGGAATATATTCTTTTTTTAATGAATTATTAAAGTCATCATATTTTAAACCTTTTATACCAAATGGCGGATTAGCTAAAATATTATTAAATTTTTTTAATATTGGTTCTCTTATACTATCCCCTTTATCTAATTTATCAAACATATGACCTGAAGATATTAACATATTTGATATTGCTAATTGATATGTATCCGGGTCTAATTCTTTTCCATATAAACCATTATTTTTTATAAAATCCCAATTCGGTATTATATTTTTATCTTTTGCTTTTTGTAATATATAATGTAAATATGTAATAAGAAATCCGCCTGTTCCCATTGTTGGGTCAGCACAAGTATCAATAGTTCCATCATCATATATTTCAGGGTCAATTAATTTAACCATTATTTTTTTCACAATTGGAGGAGTAAAAAATTGCCCTAATACTTTGCCGGTCATTATATCTTGAATAACTTCTTCATACGCATTACCTAATATATCATAATCCTCAATTTTAAATATTATTGAATTTAATTTTTCAATTAATGAAATATATGTGCTTTGTTTTTGAATATCAAACATTTTATCTTTTAAAAAAACATTTTTGGTTGCTGGATTTTGTGATAGAATTTCTTCCCATATATATTTAATATTAATTACAATGTTATTCTTATCTTTTAATAAATTACTAAAACGAACATTTGTAAATAATTTTTGTTGATTTTCAATAAGTTCATTTATTTCATAATTATATATATATTTATAATTATCAATATCTATTTCTTTGCCGATATGTTGTTCTATTAATTTTAATATTAATAAATAGGACATATTTTTCAATGCTTTTTCCCCTGTTAATCCTTCATTATCGCGCAATATATTTAAACAAGATTTAAATAATGTTATTAACTTGCTTTTATATTCCATATATATATTATATATTATATATTATATATAAATTCAATTTTTATAAACTTCTTTTTTTATTAACAATAACAATTATATCGTTTAAATTAACAGTAGAATAATATTCTTTCCATAATTCAACAGGAGGAAATAATTTATCAATCTCACATAATTTATTAATTATATATGTTAAATCTAAATAATGATTTTTTAAATATGGATATTTGTTTAAATATGTTTCAACCATAATTTTACAAGTATCTAAATTATAATATATATTAGGCAAATTTAAATATTCAATCCAATTTATAAATTGTTTTTTATATATTATTTCTGGTTTTTCAGGAAGCCTATAATCAACTTTACATAATTTATAATATCCATTTTTATCTTTTATATTATAATTTGATATAATTTCACGTGCTTTTTCATAAGATATGTTAATATCTGTTCGTTTAAATATATTAATTTTAATTTGTTTTGTTAAAGCATCATCATAAATTCCAAATTTATTCAAATCTAAACTTAAACTTGATTGTTTAATATTTGATTTAATCTTATTAAGTTTTAATACACTAATTTTTTGACTTATATTTTCATCTTCTAAACCTAATTGATATATTATTTCCTTTATTTTATTTAAATCATTATTTTCTTTTTTATCTAATAAATTTTTTTTTACAAGGATTGGTAATATTATTTTAGTAATTTTATCTGGTTCATCTTTGTTTTTCCTACTTGCTCTTAATGCTGATTGAACAATTCTAATATTTGAGGTCATATTCTCGGCAAATACAACAGTATCTAATTTTGGTAAATCCCAACCTTCCCCCAAACAATATACACAAGTTAATATTCCAAATTGTGATTTTTTAAATTTGGATAATATATATTTTTTATCATTATTATTATATTTACTATTATAAGAAGAATAATATAAATCTATGATTGTAAAATATTTATCTTTTAATAATATATTAATATATTTAATAATTTTATTTGAATTTTTTGTATTATTACAATAAATTAATATATGGTGCGAATTATTATTAAATATACTTTTTAAAGATATAAAAGCACTAAGAAATAATCGTTTATCATTTTCATCTATAATATTTAAAAGTTTAAATTTTTCTTCTAAAAATGTTTTACTTGTTAATATAGTTTGAACAATATAATCGCATATTATGTTATTTTGTATTGCCCAATATAAATTTTTTTTTTCAATTATATTTCCAAAAATATTAATATTATCATTTGAAATTATATTAGGATTATTTGTATTAATATTTTTAATAGTTGCTGTTAATGATAATTGTTTTAATGATTTTATTTTTAATATTTCAACATAATCTTTATTATTTGTTGATAAACTATTTGACGAGGTTAAATGGTGAACCTCATCTAAAATTTTAATATCAAACATAAATGCTGAATTATATATTTTAAATGAGGAAGAATAGGTTGTTATAATAATACATTTTTTATTATGTATTTTTAAAAAATCTTTAATTTGAGTAATATTTATACCCCCTGATACAATCAAATAAGGCATATCTGGAAATAATATCTTACAATTATATTCCCATTGTTCTAATAGTAATTTATTTGGAACGCCTATTAAAATAGTATTACATTTTAGTTTAAGTGTTATCCATAATGATATCAATGTTTTACCAATACCACACATTAATATTAATAAACCTTTATCATTTAATTTAAAATATTCAATTGATTTTTTTATAATTTCTGTTTGATAGGGTCTTTGATTATATATTGGTGTTGACGAAGGTTTATTATTATTTAATAATAATTTTAATGATTTGTAATTAATTTTTTTAAATATATTTCTTATTTTATTATATACTAATAATTGTTTGATATCATCAGGTGATAATTTTTTATATTTAATATTTAAATTACTTAAATAATGTTCAATTTTATCTATAATTTTTTTATTAAAAAATTCAGTTCCTCCATTTAATCGTATATTATATTTTTTAAAATTATGTTTTAACATATTTTCAATTATATTAACTAATTTTATTGGAACCTCTAAAACTAATTCAAAAAAACCACGCTGTATTTCGCCAGTGGCATATTGAGAATCACGTTCATAGATATTATTAGTTTTGCCCAATTTATACGCATTATGTATATTATATGAACAATGATTTCTAATATAAATATATCCACTTATAAAAGTTGCCATTAATATATAAGATATAATATATATAAGATATATTTTATATTTTTCAATTATGAAATTACATAAATAATATTTGCATATTATTATTCGCACATATTAATTTAATTATTTTTGTAAGTTGGCGTTTTTTTTTATTATATCTATCTTTCATTTTAACATTTGCTACTTCAATTCTACCAAAAGATAAATTACTCATATAATAAAAATATAAATCAGCAAATGAATTTTTTAAATTTTTTCTGTAGCCCTTTTTATATAAATATTTAATTAATTTTATATTTCCCATTCTAATAGCACGACGAATTGGTTCATCTATTTTATAACCAATTGATTCATAATATTCTAACTTTTTAATATTTTTCTTTTTATTTATTATCCCAATTGAATATTCCGATTTAATACCAACCGATTCTAAATATTTTAATGTTTTAACTTTATTACATTTTATTAAAGCAAATTTATATATACTAAGTTTCCAATTAGTAACTTTTGGCAAATTAAATTGTTCTAAATGTTTCATTACTTTAATATTGTCGCCTTCCGTAGCATAAAAATATGGATTATTGTATTCATATTTATTTATATTTATTAATTTTTGTCCTTTGCCTCTCTCCCTGCCCTCTAAATATTTCATAAATTTTAATTTGCCATAAAAAGCTGCAAGGCAATAAATAGGTATGTTATTTTTAAAACGAACATTTAATTCTTCAAAAGTATAATTATTTAAATGTGAAAAATAACCATAATAACCATATAAAAATATCAATGTAGCATAATTTTTTTCATAACCCATATTCCAATTATTTTTAATATCTTCTGGTGATAATTTAGGCATATTTTTTAACTTTGGCGAAAGCGAATATATATATCTAACATAATTTTTTATATCCATATTATTTATATATATTTATATTTAATATATAATTTTCAATTATACAATCTATTTCCCAATAATATGACTATTTCCCAATAATATGACTATTTACTCTATCTAATATTTTTTTTAAATCATCTATATTTTGTTGTAATAATAAATTTATCAAATTATTAATTTCATCTTCTTTTTTTTAAACGGCGACTTTCTTCTGCTTTTTTAAATAACGGCTGTAAGCTTGGGCCTCTTCACAAGGCCCAAAATCACATTTATAGCAAAACTCTCTTTTATGAGGTTCCATAATATAATATATTATTAATATTACTTATAGCTTATTTATATTATATAATATAGCCCTCATTGCCCCCATATATAACCCCTATATAATGGAAATAAATCCCAAATGGGAAACTTATTTCAAATATAAATTGGATAATTTTCAAGAGGAGGCATTATATAACATAGACAAAGGTAATAATGTATTAGTTTGTGCTCATACAGGTAGTGGTAAAACAACAATTGGGGAGTATGCTTTGTTACATCACGCGGAATTAAATAATAAAGTAATTTATACATCGCCGATTAAAGCACTTTCAAATCAAATATATAGAAATCTAACTGAGAAATATCCTAATTTAGATATTGGTATTCATACTGGTGATATTCAAATAAATAGTGAGGCGCAATTTATAATAATGACAACGGAGATTTTAAGAAATAATTTATTAATGGGCAAAAATATGGCGCCGGCGCCTGGTGCTGGCGGCAAAAATATGACGCCGGCGCCTAGTGCTGGCGGCAAAAATATGACGCCTGCGCCTGGTGCCATTATTTTTGACGAGGTTCATTATATAAAAGATAAAGACCGCGGTCATATTTGGGAACAAAGTATAATTTCGGCGGATAAATCAACACAATTAATATTATTATCGGCAACATTACCAAATCCGGAGAAATTTGCTAAATGGGTTACATTAGTGAATAATAAACCAACGGCTGTAATTACAACATATAAAAGGATTGTGCCATTAACATATTATATTTTTATACCAAAAACAAATAATATGGTGGAGATAATGGATAATACGGGGAATTTTAATGAAAAGAATTATCAATATGCTATGAATAATTATGAATTTAGACTTAAATATTTAAATGAGATAATGGATTATTTTAGTTTAAATCAAATGCTGCCGGCATTATTTTTTTGTTTTAGTAGACAAAAATGTGAGAAATATTCACGAGATATAATTCCTTTGTTGGATACAAAGGACCAACAAATAAATATAAATTATTTTGATTTTTTAATAGCAAAATATAAATGCTTGAAAGAAGAGGGTCTTGAACAAGTATATAAAATCCGTGATTTAATTGGGAAAGGTGTATGTTATCATCATAGTGGTATTCATCCAATATTAAAAGAAATTATTGAAACAATGTTTTCTAAGAATATGATTAAAGTATTATTTGCAACAGAAACTTTTGCTGTGGGAATTAATATGCCAAGTAAGACGGTAATATTTACAGGATTATCAAAATATACGGATAATAATTTTCGGCAATTATTAAAAGAGGAATTTCAACAAATGGCGGGTAGAGCAGGGCGTCGTGGAATTGATACAAAGGGAAATGTTGTAATTATGCCTTTTGAAGATACGGGTGATAATTTAAAATTGTTGAAATCAATAATAAATAATAATATTGCGGAAATTAAATCGCAATTTAAATTAGACGTTAATTTTATATTGAAGAAATTGGGCGAATCGGAGGATTATTATAAGAATTCAATACAATATGAGGAAAACTTACTGATAATAAATAGAATGGTTGAAGAATTAAATGGATTAGTTAAATATAATACAATTGATATATCAAAATATACAAATATTATTGAGTATTTACAATTAAAGGGGAATGCTAAAAAGAAATTTGATTTACAAATGCGCCGGTGGGAGAAAGACGAGATTAATACATTTATGTATAAATTGGAACATTATAAACAATATGAATTGAATAATAATAAAATTGCTGCTTTGAAAGCTGATATTAATAATAATAGTGAATATAATAATTATATAATTAATAAAATTTTATATATTTTGAAATGTATGGATTACATCGGTGGCTCTCTTACAAATAATTGTTGTGGCCCCCTAACAAAAAAGGGCGAATATGCGCAACAAATTAATGAATGTAATCCTATTTTATTGATTGAAATAGTATATTCAAATATATTAAATGATTTAGAATTTGAGGAAATTGTCGCAATATTGGCCATATTTTTGGATATTAAAAGAGAAATGGTTGAAATTGAATTTAAAGAATTAGAAAGAGTTAATAAAAAATTAAAAGAAATTAATGGATTAATTAGAGGAACTCCAATGGAAATTATTAATGATAGTGATATAACAAATATTAGTAATGATATATTATATGTATATTACCTTTGGGCATCTGGTGCTGAATATAGAGAAATATGTGGAATATATGATTTCTATATTGGTGATTTTACCAAAGATATATTAAAATTATGTTCTATATTGGAAAAATTATGTATTATATATTCGGAATATGATTTAAAAATATATTCCATAATCAAAGATTATAGAAATAAATTAATTAGAAGTATAGTAACAACAGAATCATTATATATTAATATTCAAAACATTTCCTAAATGCGCCTCCGGAATTAAATATTAGTAAATACTCCTTCAATATAATCATATAATGAATCTAAATAAACATTAAATGTAACATCATCATAGCCTTTTTGTTTATTAACATATTTTATAATATGATAAATATATCTATCTAATTTAATTAATTCTTTTTCTTTTAAACATAATAATGCTAAAATAATATCTAAATGTGGCATTTCTTGATATAAATCAACAGGGTCATTTACATCATCAAGAGTAAAGCTTTGTTTAATATAAATTACTTGAATTAAATCATCTTCAATAATTTTAAAAATAAAAACACTATTTATTTTTGTTTTTAAATTTAAATATGGGATTTCAATATATAGTATTTTCATAATATATTATATATAATATTTTAGTATTAATTCAATTTTTGGGTTGGCGCCGCCAAAATAGTTTGAGCGCCTCAAATGTAAATTAATCTTTGTTTAAACATTTTACAAATATATAATTTTGAAATATCATTTCTATAACTAAGTTTACTATAATTAATATAATAATAATCCAATTTCCTTATTTGTATTCCATAAGATAATAATAATTTTATTTTCTTCATATTTTCATTAGTAGGATTATAAATCTGTATATTTATTAAAATTGTTAGCATATATATATATATTAATTTTTTATCTGTTGATATTATATATTTATAAATCTTATAATTATAGTCAACTAATCTATAATAATTTTTAAACATATTATTATTAATAACCCCACTATTATATATATATTTAAAAATTTTAATATCTTTAATATTCCATATTACATAATTAAATGATTTCAAATATAATGAACTACATTCCCAAATTAGGCTTTTTGGAAAATTGGTCTTATAAACAAATGTGTGTTTTTTTAATTTGTTTATATAATATTTTACTTTGTTAAAATGTTCATTTTTAATAGCATTTATTAAATGGGTAAGTATTTTGTGTTTTTCATTATAATGTGCGCGTATTTTAGCAACTAATGGGGCAAATATTGTTTTTAAGCATTTAATCATAATTTGCGCATATATTATATATAAAGGAAAATTCAATTTTATATAACAAAGGCGATTTTTAACTTATGTTAAGATATATGAATAATATATATGGATTAAATAGGCATAAAATTATAAATAATAATGTTTCTGGTTTCATAATATAGGCATATATATTATATTAACAAATTCAATTTATGTGGCAGCCAAAATATAAATTGTTCTTTGTTTAAACATATTAAAAATATATATTTTTGCTAAATCATTTCTATGTTTAAGTATATTATGATCCATTTTATAAAGAATAGCAAGTTTATGTCTTGGTTTTATTCCATTAGATAATAACAATTTTATTTTTTTATTATTTTCATTAGTTGGGTTATAAAAGTGTTCATTAACTAAATGTATTAATAAATTGTGAGTTTGAATTTTATATAATAAATATGTTTTAGATAAATATTTAAAAATTGTATAATTATAATGATACCATATAATTTTATAAACATCAAAAATTCCACAATTGTATATATATTTAAATATTTTAATATCTTTTGTATGCCATATTGAAAATTTTAATAATAATTGTGTTCCAACCATTTCATTTTTTGTATAACAATTATTAAAAGAATATTTATGTTCTTTTAATTTATTTATATAAAATTTTACTTTGTTAATATGTGCCTGATTAATAGCATTTGTTAAATGTTGTATATATATTTTTATTTTTTCCCAACGTTGGTCTATATAAGAATCACTTATTGGGGAAGATAATGGGGCAAATATTTCTTGAATATTTTCATTCATAATATGCGCATATATTATATAATTTTAATATTTAATCAATTTTATATAAAAAGGAACAAAGATTAAATATAAATTGTTTTTTGTTTAAACATATTAAAAATATATATTTTTGCTAAATCATTTCTAATATGTATAGTTGTATTTTTACAATTAAATATTATTTCGGTTTTTTAGGTTTTATTCCATTAGATAAAAATAATTTTATTTTCCTCATATTTTCATTGGTTGGTTTATATTCTTGTATATGAACTAAATGTGTGTAATAACCATAAGCTTTATGTTCATCTAATAAATATGTTTTAGATAAATATTTAAATATTTTATAATTATAATGTCGCCATATAATGGCATTAATATTAAAAATCCCACAATGGTATATATATTTAAATATTTTAATATTTTTAATATATTTTAATGATATAAATAAAATGTATAGTGAGAAAGTCATTTTATTTAATTTATAAAAATTATTAAAAGAACATTTATGTTCTTTTAATTTATTTATATAAAATTTTACTTTGTTAATATTTTCATTTTTAATAGCATTCGTTAAATGTTGTATATATATTTTTATTTTTTCCAAACGTTGGTCTATATAAGAATCACTTATTGGGTAAGATAATGGGGCAAATATTTCTTGAACATTTTCATTCATAATTTGCGCATATATTATATAATTTTAATATAAAATCAATTTTATATAAAAAGGCAATTATAAAAGCGCACCAAAAGCAAAACAAAGGTAATTATAAATAATACTTCGGTTTTAATAATCAAGCGCAAATATTATATAAAGAAATTCATTTTATATGTATAGCAATCTAATATTTTTAATTTTTTAATATATTTTAATGTATCTGATTTTGAACACCATTTTCTATTAATTTTTAATCCAATTGATAACAAGAATTTGATTTTTTTATGATATTTTAATTTTGACTTTGTATCACCAATATGTAAAAATAAAAAATAATCATTGTATGATAATAATTCTAAATAATTAAATGTGCCATAAACATTATAAAAAATTAAATTATCAATTTGCCATAAATATTTTATTGTTTTCATATTATATTGGGCATAAATAGATTCTCTAAAATCATAATTAATAATTTTCTTTATATCACAGCCTTGTGATATTAATTTATTTATTATGTAATATCTTCCTTTAATGTTGCCCATTGTTAATATTAATTTGGCATAACGATTATATGTATAATATGGATAAGTATCATATTTTTTTATTAAACCCATTATATACATTAGTTTTGGGATTTTATTTTTTTTAAATACATAATTAAAATCTAATCTATCTTTGCCCCAAATTATATTAAGTAATTTATCAACATATTCTTGGCATTTACGTTTTCTTATATGATTTCAAATATAACAAAAATTATTTTTTATATAATATAATGTTCCAATAATAGGAAATATTAATAATGAATTCATTTAGGAAATATGCCATATATATACATATATAGATATATAATAATCAATTTATATATAACCCATTATATATTTATTTTTATTAGTTATACAATTAATAGAAACAAAATTATATTTAAACATTTCCGGTTCTAAATTAATAATTAGCACATAAGGAGGTTCAACTCTTGAATAATTTTGAGGATAACAATTATGTTGATATGAATAACGTTTTTTATTCATTTTTAATCCAATAGATAATAAATATTTTATTATTCTAATTTTTTCCTTTTCCTTAGATAATGATATATCCAAATAATTAAATTCATTTATAATTTTATAAAATATATTCTTATCAAAACGCCCAAGATAACGTATCATATGTAAATCATATAAATCATAAATTGGTTCAAAAGAAAAATTATTTTTTAACCGATTAAAATCAATACCATATGAAATTAAAAATTTCAATATTTTTATATTCTTTAAATTATAAATATAGTCATACAAAAGATATTTATTATATATGTTAATATTCATTTGTTTAAATTTGTCCAAATAATATTTAATTTGGGAAATATTTTCTCTATCAAAAGCATTGTGAATTTTGTCATATAATTTTGATTTTATATAAAATAATTCTTTGTTCATATATATATATATATGTATATTATATAATAATCAATTTATATATATATAACCCATTCTATATTTATTTATATTAGTTATTAATATTTTCCTGATTATATATTTTGTATCATTTAGGAGAAATCTGATTAAAGGAAATCCAATAAAATCGCCGCCTTCCAGAATTAAAATTGGATAATGTATTTTTGAAGAATTTCCATATTGTTTTTTATTTATCTTTAATCCAATAGATAATAAATATTTAATTATTCTAATTGTTTCAAGTGTTAATGTGTCTTCTCGTAATAATACATTTAACAAATTTCCACCATCGCCACCATAATCATAAAACAAATTAATATTTTTTTTCCCAAAATAACGAACAATTCTTATATTATTAAAATAACATGTATAAGGCTTATAATGTTTAAATATATTTGGTTTTTTTAATTTATATTTAAAAATTTTTGAATAGATATAGTTGGATTTTTTACGCCTCAGCGACTCATTTGGCGCCTTGATTGGCGCCTTGATTGGCGCCTTGATTGGCGCCTTGATTGGCGCCTTAATTGCTGACTTATTTGCCACCCTTTGATATATATATGCTAATCCAATAATAGAAGATATAAATTTAATTAAGAACATAATTATATATATGTATATAGCAAAAAATCAATTATGAACACAAAGAGCAAAGCACAAACAAAGAGCAAAACGCAAACAAAAAGCAAGAAATCAAGAAAAATATAATATTTTCATTTTATTTCTATTAGATACAAATAATTTAGATATTGGTATAAATTTATTATTAAAATAACTAAGCATAATATCTTTTTTTATATCATAATATGTTTTTTTACTAATTTGTAAACCTAATCTTTGTAAATATTTAATAATTTTTATTTTATATTTACTATTCCAATAATTTTCTAATATACGCTTTATTAAATTTTGCCCATATTTTCCATAAATATTTTCACCAAATGAATATAATATTTTTATCATTTTTAATGTATTATTAATAGTAATAGGATTATCTTCACTATAATCATATATAATAGTATGATAATAATGTGGTCTATAATTAATAAAATAAGGAAGTAATAATTTTAAAAGTTTAAATTCTCTTTTATGAATTAAGTGGTTAATTATTGTATTATTTAAGGGGCGATTATTAAAGCAATCATTATAATATTTTTTAATTACTCTTTTATATATTTTATAGTTATTTATATATATCGAAAATTTGCTATTTATATTCATAAATATATACTCTTTTAATTCTGGAATACTATCTAATTTATTTTCTAATAATAGCTGGCAACATTTAATAAATGTTTTAGGCATTTGTGGATTTTATTTATAATTAATAAAATAAAAAAATCAATTATGAACAAAAGCGCAAACAAAAGCGCACTTATATTTATAAGCCTTAATAATATGAAGTAAATATAACATTTTAATTATTTTTTTTTTGGTTGATTTATTAAGTGAACCAAAACCCATTTTTACCTCTTTATATATGAGCCTATTTCTAATTCTTAATCCTAATGAATGTATATATTTAATAGTTCTATTATCTGCGGCATTATAAATCGCTAATTCTAAACCATTCATTTTGTATATTTCATCTTTCATATATATACCACATTTATTATCTGAATTACAAAATAATTTAACCATTTTATATGATATAGTAGTGCCATTATCAATAGAATGAATAAAATATTCATTCTTGAATTTGCTTTTGGGGTAAAATAATTTAACAAGTTTCCGGAATTGAAATTAATAATAACATTAAATTATATTTAACATACATGCCTTTTGAATAAAAGCCTTTATTAACATTAATTTTATTATGATATTTTTTAAGAATATGATTATATAAAGAACAAGGACTATCATCATTATATTTTAAATGTTTGCGATAATATCTAGATATATTATTATATACATAATTTTCTAAATTAAGTCTATAACATTTAGGTTTCAAAATGTTATCTTTTTTTAATAATAATAAACAAAGTCATATCAAATAAATAAAAATCCATTATGTATATGTATATGTATGTATATGTATATAAAGATAAAAAATCAATTATAAATGCCCTGAATATCCCTAAATATAACACAATTTACTTGCGCAATACCAACGAATATATAAACTTTTTATAAATTTTATTCTATGCTGTTTAAGACAAACTTGTGCTAATTGGCAAGGATTATCCCCATTATATTTAGTATATATATTAATTCCTTTTGATATCAAATATTTTATTTTTTTATTATTTTTTGAATATAATATTTCTTGAATAAATAAGTTTCTATCCAGTGTTCTAATATTAATATTGAAACCAGACTTATATATTTTTTTATAAAATTTTAATTTATAATTAGAAGCCCAAATATGATTAAAAGGATTAATATTACCCATATCAGGATTAAATGATTCAATATATTTTGTTATTTTATAAGAATTAATTAATAAACAATAAGACCAAATATGATTATAAT
>Ga0208722_1000249_pt1 | contig 14961 bp, 7 predicted proteins | sample LakMenEpi21Sep11_FD_150722 | JGI IMG/M metagenome (GOLD analysis project Ga0208722, IMG submission 150722) | Freshwater microbial communities from Lake Mendota, WI - 21SEP2011 deep hole epilimnion (SPAdes) | ecosystem: Environmental > Aquatic > Freshwater > Lake > Epilimnion/Euphotic zone ... | reverse complement strand
CCCAACGTCTGCCGGCACGATCATCTTGCGGATTCCCAACGGTGCTGTGATCAAGGACCTCGCAGGAAACAATTTGGTAACCCCGGTTCTTGACGATACTGCCGTGAACGTTATCGAGGGAGCAGACACAACCCCTCCAACGGTTGTTTCCATCGTCGATAACGATGCGGATAATCTAGTTGCGCTGGACCAAACCGTCACCTATACCATTTCTTTCAGCGAAGACATTGATGCGGCAACGGTCAGCGCCAGCGACTTTGACAACGCAGGTAGCTCTTCGATCAGCTTCGGAGCGATCACCGAGACGGCACCGGGTGTGTTCACTGTCCAGGTCACACCTACCAGTGGCGAGAGCCTCAATCTCCGAATCATCGGCACGATCAAGGATATTGCAGGAAACGATTTGGTGGTACCGGTAGTCGACGATGACATTCTCACTGTCGATGCGATTGCACCGACGGTTACCAACATCACCAACAACTCCTCCGGAACTGTCTTTGCGGAAAGCTCGATCACCTACACGGTGAGCTTTAGCGAAAACATCGATGCATCGACTTTGTCGATCAATGATTTTAGTAATGCTGGCACGGCCACCGTTGTTTTTGGGGCAATCAACCAAGTAAGCCCCAGCGTGTATACGCTTGTCGTGACACCGACATCCGGTGGGACACTCCGATTGCAATTGCCTGCCGGTGCGATCGTTAAGGACATTGCGGGTAATAATGCCGTAGTGCCGGTTCAAGACGACGAAGAGCTTACCATCACTCCGATAACACAGCTTGGCCCCGGTGACATCGTCGTGCTGGGTTACAACACCGCAGGATCGCCCAACGATTCGTTTGTCATCATGACCCTCAAGGAACTCTCTGGAGGAACTCGGTTCATTGTCAGTGACAATGAAGTGGCCTCTGATGGTGGAACATCTTTTACCGATTTAAACGAGGCGGAAGCTTTATTTACCGTCAAAGTGGGTCAAACCATTCCCGCTGGCACCATCCTTTCGCTTCCATGGGGTGGGGCCGATGTTTCCACTACTACCTACGATTGGGACTTGCCATCGGGGCCAGGCCTTTCAAATAACAACGACGAGATCTATATCTACAAAGCGATCTCGACGACATCTTTAACGCCCACGGCTTTTATTTATGGTGTCGCTATCGGCACATCGACCAGTTCACGTCCAGCAGGACTTGAACTCGGTACGACCTTTATCAAACCAACGGGTGCAGCAGCCAGGTACAAGCCGACAGGTGCCGTCTACAGCGGTCTTCCTAGCACGATTCGACCAGCGATTGGAAATACCGCAGCAAACTGGGAATCTGTCGCTCCCGGATCGCCAAGCGATTGGAGCTTTACTCTCGGTGCGACGTTTGTCGGTGCGACGATCAACGGCGGTGCAACATTCCCCAATAACGCACAGCGGTCGATCGTCACTTCCCTAGCGGTCAACTTCGGCTCACCCGTAACCCTACAGCCCAATGCTTTCTCCCTTGAAAATATTGGTCTGCTTACCGCTGGATCGAGCTTCATCCCTCAGAACCAACTGGTTATCACCCCGGCCTCCGGAAGCTCTTCGAGCTACACGATTACCTTTGATGCCGGAGTTGTAGCTAACGGTACGAATGTCAATGGCGTGATCAAGCGTGCTGGAGGGGCCGCTGCTGCGACAAACGGTAACTCGCTTGGCGATGGCAACTATGTACTTCGTATCGATCCGACCAAGGTTCAGGCAGAAGGTTTCGCTCTGGTCGGCGATGCAGCCTTTGGGGACCTTGCCACCGATCGTTTCTTCCGCATGTACGGAGATAGCGATGGTGATGGAGACGTCGATGGAACCGACGCGGTTGCTCTGAGAAACGCTCAGCTTTCCTACAACGCCGCCTTGGATTGGGATGGCAATGGTTCGGTATCAGCGGGTGCTGATATCACCAACTTCAATAACAATCGAAATCGTCGACGACGTTTGTTCTAAACCGATTTTTACGCGATCGCTTATTCATTACACTTCGATCAGGGAGGGACCCCATGAAGAAGATTTTGTGTGCTGTTTTGGCTTTTTACTCCATGGCTGCCTTGGCTCTTGAGAGCCAAGCGGCCGTCGTTTCGGAATTGATTCTCGTCGAGCGGACGCCGTTTGTCGTCGGAACACCAACGATCATCGATGTGATCCTCAAGGAAACCCGAGATGTAGGGGACACCTCGCAAATTGGGGGATTTGAAACCGGCTATGGAAACATCAAATTCACTTGGACTGGCTCTAGCGCCTACACGGTTTCCGGGTTAACCGATTACGGAACGCAGGGAGGTCGATTTTTTGATAATGGTGGCGGATCCTCAACGATCGACCTGAACACCTCGACACTCTCGGGCACGGTCGAACAAGCGGATCTGTTACCTTCGGCAAGCGAAGATCCGCTAGGTGTGATAGTTAGTCCGACACTAGCATCGATCAGACTCGCTAGTTTTTCTCTGAGCGGTGGGGCCGTTGGCGAATCGATCACCTTTACGATGTCGGATTTCGATGCCCTACTCGACGACATTGTGCTGTCCGATGGTACGGTACTCGATGGACTTATCACCTACGGCGCACTGACGATCACAGGAAGCGGTGGTGGAGGAGGTGGTGGTGGTGTTGTACCCGAACCGACCTCCGTGGCCCTCTTCGGATCGCTCCTAGGCGGATTGCTCGTGCGACACAAGAAACGATCCAAGAAGAACTGATCATCCGATGGCACTGGGTCCATTGGATCCATTTTGGGCTCTTCGGCGCCGGACCCTAAGTCCGGTGCCAAGGGTGGCCAACCCAAGTACATCGATAGGCAAATAGATCGATCGTTCCTGCGTGACTGTTCTTACTTGCTGGTAAACTTCTCCGTTTGGATCAAAACCGAACCAAAGGTCTTTGTCACTCGAGGGCCAAGTTCGATCATCCCATGCGGTAAGCCACAGTGGCTCATCGGTTTTGATTTGGTCCCTTGGCACAGCCGCACCGATTAATTCTTCGATTTCGGCTGGTGCCACCGGCATTGAAAATCTCAAATTGCCTCGCATCCAAGCCTCATTCGATGGGCTCTGACCTAACGATCCGGATGCTCGCCCTGGGCCGACTACGAAAACTTGCAAGAGGTTGCCCTTCCCTCCCTCGATAAACTGATCCTTCGGGACACGGTACGGAAAAACGGGATTCTCGGTAGCAAAAGAGATGCGCACCGTGCCTACTTGGGTCCGCTTCGAACTTGAATCGTACTTGAAGGCCGTGATGACCCAGCCTTTCTCAATATAGGGCACTACCCACTCTTCGAGATCCTTGCGCGCTTGATACTGATTGTCTTTAAGCCATTGGATCAACTCGTTGGCATCGTTTGCCTTGAGAACTGCGACTTCGTATCCAGCGACCTTTTTATTTTCAAGAACTGCAAGAGCCGGGGCTATGGCGCTGTCGGTTGATAGACCGCTCCCTACCTTTGTTTCCATCAATACAAATGGAGATAGAACTAGCGGGAAAGGATCAACGCTCCAGCGGTCTTTGAATTCGACCCGAGGTTGAATTTTTTGGTTCAGCGCGCTAAAGACACTTGCGTCGGATTCCTCGATCTGCGGCTGGGTTGGCGAGGGAACCAAAAAACCAAAATCCGAATCATCGTTGGCCGATCCCCGGAATGCCGCCTCGCGCACGAAATGCTCGATCTTGGACTGCGGATCCCATGCAATGAGTATCCTTTGGTCGGCGATTCGGAATCCTGCTCCTTCCCTAAATGCAGGACAGCAAGCATTGAGGCATTCGGGCGTATCTCGCATCACGAAAAAGATCGCTAGTGAGAAAATCAACCCAACCGGATACTTCATAGTCATGATTTTTTGCTTTCCGTTGGTGGTTTTTGGAAGCGGCTTGGAAATGTCCTCCAGCCTGTGACGTGGACCAAGGACTTCCACCACTCCTTGAGCCATTGCAGCAGGCTATTGGCAAGCCACAAAGCCCACAAGAGCATCAGGAATCGATAGTACCAGATCGAAACCGAAAGGACCCAAGGTTGCGGTAAACTGCGGTCAGATCGCGGGGTGAACCAATTGAGATTGCCCTCAAAGGATTGATTCCCCACGATGAACATCCGCGGTGTACCCAGTAGCCCTGCGGTCACCACTCCGATCAGTAGGCCGATGGCGACGATCGTTAGTATAACGTTGGCGACTTGCAAAATATTAAAGGAAATTCCCCCCATATTTTGAGGATCAAGTCGCCGCCGAAATCGGATCGAAAAAAGCCATGCGACGATCAAAAGCGACGAAACGATGTGGACTTGGGTAAGGCCGATCATCAGGAGCATCCACTCCCAGGTGGCCAAGGGCGAGTCCATACGGCTTCCAAGCACCCAACCTGCCAAAAGGGATACCGCCAAAATCACCCAAAAACGAACTGCCGGTCCACGTTGCGGACCGTTTGCCCAAAGAACCCAGCGCGAAGCAGGCATCATCATTTGGGTTCCGATGTTTGCGACCTCCTCGGGCATCTGTATCGCAGGCATCGATACGACACTTGAGATCGGAATCTCCTGGGTCCACTCGATCTTAACCTGCTGGGCGCCGGGTTGGAGATTGACCAAGAGTTCGTCGGCTTGCCGACGGATCGGCACACTCCGACCGGCAACTTGCATTTCGCTCACGGTAGCCCCCGAAGGAATCGGAATGGTTTGTTCGCCTCCGAGACTCGATTCGATTTCAAACAATAGCCTCGATTTCCTCTGCCGACTGCCGACCTCGAGGGAATGTTCGAGCGACTGGATCGTGAGCAATTTGCCGGCGACCGCAGAGGGTCTTTGAAACTGCAATTCGACCGATTCGCCTGGCCAAGGATTCCACTCAGGAATGAGACTGGCTTTGCGGATATCAAAAATCGGCTTGCTCCCAACCGACTGCATGCTCCAAACCGGAGATGTCTCAACGAGCCACCTTTCGACCAGATTGTTGGAAACCGAACCGTTGGAGACCGACTTGGCGATCAGTTGAATGCTTGGAGATATCGGCAACTCCGATTGCCACTGAAAGGTCATCTGTTCGGCGCTAAAGTTGACTTCGATATTGCCGTCTTGGTTAGCGACCCCAGGTGTAATGATTTGTTCGTTGGATAGCATAGGGACCGAGATACTTACCGCTTTGCCGGGCTGGCTCAGCCGTTTGAGTGTCGTGTCCACCTTCCAGACCAAACCGATCTCCAGCCGACGTTCGACGAGAAAGACTGAGCGAAAATTCTTCTGATCGTAACTTGCTTGTCCCTCGACCCGTTGCTCTTTACGCACAAAGATGATCTGATTTTCTGGCTTACCTTCAGGACTAACTCCTGTCCATGTCCACTGCGGTGCCTCGACGGTCAAATGGCGTGGAGCGAGGATAAATGCCCATGACCATTCGGTGCTTTCGATGATGCGTCCCCTCGCGGACAGTTGATGAATCCCCTCGGGGACCAATACCCACAGATGCTCGTCGTCTTTGCGCACCACCTGAGCATCCTTGCCATCGATTTGAATGCTGCTTGGAAACCAACTAGCCCCTTTGCCAGGCAGAGGAACAGCCAGGACGCTTGATGCATGAATCGTAGTCTCCATAGCGAGATTGTCTTGCTCGATCTTGATCGACATCTCAGGTATATCGGCTGCGGTTGGGAAAGCATCACTGGCTTGCTTGACCCGCTGACGCAGCGTGTTTAACGTCTCGCTATCCGGTATTTGTGCGCAAACGCGTTGAGCGGTTCCCCCAACTGCGATCGCCAAAAAGCCCACTAGCAATAGCGAGATGGGTGCCGATGGATTTCCAGGTGCTGGGGGGGTGAGAGCAAGAGCCTGCTTCCAGATTTTTCCAAGTCCCTCTAGAAGGATTCCAAGCAGCAGGATCAGAAGCACCAATCGGCATAATGTAAGTGCCCGATGTTGGTTGCATGAAATCAAGATAGGTCGAATCGTTTGAGTGTCGCTAACAGGCCCATCCCAATCACAATGCACGGCGGTTCCAAACCACTGTGGTTTCGCAACGCCCGTCTGAATACTCGTTTTTGGATCGTAAGCGAAATTGCCCACCTGAGCTTGGTTGGTTGGGACGTAGGGCTGTCTGTCTGGTTTGCTGATATCGAGCTTCGAACTAGTCTGAGGGAGATTCATAGGAGTGTGCACCACGTTCGACTCGACTTCCATGGTGAGGTATCGGTCTCTGGCTTGGTCGGCTCGCTGGTTCGAAGTTTGTTCCATCCACTGGAACAAGGTTCGGTACTTGATGTTCGAATTGCTCGGCTCGAGTTGCGGATAAATGGCATTTTGAATCTGCATGGCTGCAAAAGGCACCAGATTCAGTAAGAGCAACGCCGTCGCGATATGCTTCCACCAATACAACCCCGTAAGGCTCTTGCCCGAACCGATCACGCGGATCAAAGCCAATGGAACCAGCAGGAAGAACCAAGTCCAACGCGGCGAACCCGGTTCGTGATAGGTCAGAGCAAAGGCAGCAAAAGCCACCAAACCCGGAATCCATCCATAGAGGCGCAGCACAGCCAAGCTGAAGACTAGGAGCAGAAACAGATCCAGGAGGCTCCAAGCCGTCAGCCAATCTCCTTCGACGCGATCCGGTCCGAACACAGCCAGCATCCGCCAACCCGGAGGCATGTACAGAGTCAACTCAAGTTTATCGACAGGCGTCTGCCAGCCGACGGCGGGGATTTCACCAGCGCTGGATGTGCGTCCAACGGCTTCGATCGTTGGCTTTCGAATCCGCAACTCGATCCCTTCGGAACCCGTTGAGGGATTCAAGGTAATGAGTTGCCTTTCGCCTTGTATCCGAACCACTCCTAGCTGATGCTCGGCGGCAACATCAAGGCGTGTGATTTGTTTAGGCTCCCCATCGAGAATGTCTTGATAAGTCATCCCGGATCCATCGTCATCGAGCCAAAGCACACGAACCACGTTGAGTGGATTGGGCTTATCAACCCCCATCCCACGATTCTTCTCGACCAGCGTCGCAGCGTTTGAGGTTTTCCATTGATAAACCGTCACATTGCGCCAATTCTTTGGAAACCGCGTCGTCTGCGCATCGATGGGAATCACGCCTTGGAGTTCGGTGGTGCGAAGGTCCGGAGCGGCTTGGACCGCGAGCAGTTCGCTCTCCTTGGCCGGCTTGATACCGTCGGCGTATTTGAACTCTTTCATATCCTCGGTTCGGAAGGCATCGATGAGTATTTTCCAATTACCAGCACGAAGTTGCGCTTTAAGCTTGCCTGAGTCATCGATCGCCACAGGGATTGGGCTGTTGACAAACGAAAGCTGCCAACCCTCCGGGAGCACAAACCCGAGTTCTTCTTCACGGCTCTTGCCCGTAGCGGTCAAATCGATCTCTGTACGGAGCCAGATCGGCGAACCGTCCTGAATCAGTCGGTAGATGTCAAACGAGTAGCTATCCTTTTGAACGTCTTGGCCGACATTCGAGCGGCTCAGCCATAGCGTACCGGTACTATCCCAATTCGGGGTGGCGATCGGTTCGTTGCGAACTTGCAGTCGCAGTAGCCCGTAGCTTCTAGGGATCGTCAATTTTTGAGGCAAGGATTTCCAGTTCCATTGGCCTTTGAGCGAGTGGTTGCCGGGTTCAAGTTTGACGGCTGGGGATCCATTGTGTTCGATAACGACAAGTTCTTTTTCCGAATCGCTGACTGCTACAGGCCAGTGCTCGCTGCTACCTGGAAGCGGGAACCAGGATTCTCGGTAAACCGCCACTTGGACTTGCCAGCTACCCTTTGCTTCATCCGCTTGTATCTCGACCTGGCTTGGCCAGTAATAGATCCGCTCGTCGGGATTTCTATAAGTCGATGGAGCACTCTGGTCGCTCTGGTCCCATAGAACCCACGGGATCCAGGTGCGCAAGACATCGGGGACCGAGTCATTGGGCATTTGAGACGGCGGAGGCACCGCTCGCGTCTGTCCGAGGCATTCACTCGGACCGTGCATCGCCAAGGCAAAGCCCAGAACGAACAACCCTATGCACCGAAGTGAATGAAGCATTTTGGCCTCGATTTGCTAGTAGGAAGTTGGATCGACTGCAGTGAGCGTCGAACCTCCAACATAATTCAATCTTGGCCAAAGATCAAACTCTACGATTTGACTTTGCGGCTTTTGGTCTTGGCGAAGGCGAAAGCTCCCATTGCGAAGATCAGCATCGAGCTCGGCTCAGGTACAACAGCTTTGTTGAGGTTCGAATTGACAAAGGCAAGGTTGGTAAAATCCACTACGTAGCCGATATCTGCGAATTGCGCAACGGACATGCGACTTAGAAACGAAGGAGCATTTAACCATCCGGTCATGAGTTCATTTCGCATATCGCGGCCAAGCGTGTCGGTGATGCCCGTCAAACCTGCACCTCCTGCAACCTCATTCCAGTGGGATTTGGCCGTTCCTGCCCCCCCATCGGCTTCAACCGGGACAAAGGTTGCAGACGATTGTGAGAATTCAGTCTTCCATTGCCCGAGCGCATTGGCTCCGGTGTAGGCGTTCGTGGTGTGATTAAAGACGTCTTGGAAACCTCCGAACCCAAAATCGGTGGCTGGATCCCAAAGGGTCCCAAATCCAAGTACGTGAGCCATTTCATGCATGATGACCGACATGAGCGTCTTGTTCGATTCCATGGAACCCAAGTCGGCGCTGTCGAATTGCATGATTCCAGTTGCTGTGTAGAGAAAGCCACCTAAGCGTGCGGCAGTTTGAGGCCCTGCCTGACCGAGAACTCCACCAACTCCGTCGATAGCGATCCCTTTAGCCGTGATGTCAATCCGACCATCCATGTCATCAATCCCACTCGAAAACAGCGGGTTTGTCCCACCAGCATAATCGACGATCAAACTTTGCCAGTAGCTCGCTGCAAAGCTGAAATAAGCTTGTTGCGATGAAGTTAGACCTCCATCGAAATTGATTTGGATCACCACCCCAGCGTGTGCCGATGGAGAACCCAAAAACAATCCGAGGATCAGTACAAACCAAAAACGCGGCTTACGGCAAGCATTCAGCAACCATTTCTGCATGATCATTCATCCTTTGAATCAGAGTTCCTTGGAGATCTAACCCTCTGCTCTCATCGTATCAGAAAAAAGATCCAAAGGTTGTTACGAGCGATACTCCGGGGGAAAAACAGGTGCTTTGGTTCTACAGCAATCTTTGATGCTGAGAATCCTTGCTATAGGGACGAGTCTCCCCGTGCGACAGCGACAGTGGGTGCATGGATGTTTGATTTCTATCAAACCCGCGGTTCGAAAAACGGGGGCCACTTCATTGGTCTCGCCGTTACGAATGTTCGCAATAGTGTAGCTAATCAATCCATTTTTTTCGGATGACTCAGATGCTTGCTGAGAAACTCAAAAGTTCCAACCCCATGGATGGTATGAGGACCGTTGAACCACTCGATCGTGGTCTTATCAGGGATCCCTAATCGGGCCGCGTACATCCGACGGACTTTTGCGAACTCTAAACCGACTCGCTCGTCGGGTGCCACTCCGTCACCATGCCCTCGTTCGACCATAAATGGACGAGGTGCAATCAGAGTCGCCATCTCTGCGTAATTGAACTTGCGCCCAAGATCGAACTCGAAGATCTCGTACTCCATCGTCCAAACATAGCTATAAGGTGCCGAGGTGCTGGCGTTCTTCCATACCCAATCGTTGAAGTCCGCCGAACATATCGACAGGCAATACTCCGGTACAAGAGCTGGGATTCTCATGGCGCTTTTGCCTCCGTAAGACAACCCATAAAACGCAATCCTGCTCGGATCGACCTCAGGACGACTTCCAAGCCACTTTACGATCTGCTCGTGCTGAGCAATGATTGTCGAGAACAAGGTCTTGCCCAGTGGGTTGCTCTTGCGCTGAAGACTCCGGAAACGATCTGTAAACAAGTACAAATTTTGGGGAGCAAAGACGACATAACCTTGCTCTGCCAACCTCGCCGAGACATCGTGATAGGCCGGATGATCCTTGACAATCGTGTCCGTGGGACGTCCCTCGAGCCCATGCTGAAAGACCACGCAAGGTCGCTTGGCAATCGGCTCGCTGGATTTAGGAACCAGCAGTACGCCATAGGCGATAACATCATCGAACACATCGAGCACGACCTCGTAACCTCGAAATTTCTCTCGTTCGTAAACGAGCCTTGTTCGCGGCATCAGGGGCTTTTTCGGAAGATCCCAGTTTCCGATGATCTCCTCACGAAACTCCTTGCGATAGGGTTCGATGCTCGATGCGAACTTTTCAGGACTGGACGTATCGAGGTCCTTCCAATAAGCGTCTCGCTCGTATTGAATCAAATCCAGCTTCCTTTGTTGCCAGCGATCGATTTGTCCAAGCCATGCGAGTCGTCGCGATTGGGCAGAATCCATACGATCCCAGTTACCCTGGGCAATCGCAGCTCGCTTGGTAGCGATCGCGAGTGATCCGGCACTGAAATCAGCCCCGAGTTTTCCGATGCTCGTGGCAAGTCCCGAATCGCTGATCCGAGTTCCCTGCAAGTTAGCCAAACCGGATGGTTCGCTAAGTGCGACTCTGTCTTGAAGCTTCCAATCCGTTAGGATTTCTCTGGCCCGATCCGCTTCTGCTTTGGCCTCGGAGGGCTCTGGGCCGATGAGTCTTCCTGGTGCACCACCGTCTCCTGCAATACTCACATCAGGACCGGGAACTGGATCGATCACCAATTGCCTCGGAGCAATCAGGCAAGCAAGCTGGGCATCACCAAAGTCCTTGAGCAGTCCGTGCACGTTGCGATGGATCGGCTCATTCCAAATTTTTTCTCTTGGTCCAAAATGTCCTGATACACAAGTCACATCGATGCGTGTGTCGCAAGCCCCGGTAGCCAGCGCGATCCAGCCTCCTTCTCCCCAACCCGCAACCATGATCGGTTTTGGGCCGATCCTTTTTTTCAATAGATCCACGGCCGCCATGTTTTGATGGACGTGGTATCCAAGCAAGTGTCTGCCGAGGATAAAGGCAGATCGGTAAAGGAATTCTTGGTCGGTCATGACTGCCCGTCCTAGCCGTGCCTCACGGTGCCGACTGGCTCCTTGCGGAATGACGATCAAGCCCCCACAGCGAGCGATCGCAAGAGCATCTGCGTTTGCATTTTGTCCGACACCACAAAGGTTTTCTGGCAATTCAGAAGCATCGGGAACGAGCACTGCACCGAAACGAATCGTCTTTGGGATCACCAGCAAGCCGTGGGCTTCAAACCCTTCGAGAACTGGCCAGCGAACCTGTTCGATCCGGAGGGTTTCGTCACTGGCCAACGATTGCAAGCCTCCAGAAAAATCCGTTACCCCGAGTGGACTCTCGATGATCCAATCGCTCGATTCACTGCGGTAGTCAACAAGCCCGATTCGACGCGCGTACTGTGCACGGAGCCCCTTGATGGCATCTTCATAGGACAGAGCACCAAGTGCACCACTTGGAGGATTGGGTTTTGGCCAATGAGCCTTGCGTTGAATAATCGAATCATCGAGTTGCTTAAGCAGAAATCGATCGACTCCAGAGACGAGTTCCGATGCGATGTCACCTTGGAGCGTGAGTCGCTCGGTGCCTTGTAGCTCGACGACATTCACCGGGTCGAGATTGTCGAAATGCTCGGCTGGGAATTGAGCCCAGGCCCTAGCCTCTAAGCCAGCAACGATTAAAAAAAACATGATCGACAGTTTAGTCATGTTGTCTGAGAGCCGGTGAAAATAGGAATGTAGACCAAGCATAGCAAGCCCCTGGAAATGGGTGGGAGGAAGCATTCGGCAGGAAACTCATTCTAGCAGATTTGGATTCCCTTTAGGCCGGTTTTACTTCAGTGAGCTAAACCGATGGGACGAACCACTTATAATTAGCGACGATCAGCCGGATTTGCTCGATGTCAGGAGAGCCCCATGGATACGACACAAGAGAGCTTGCAGCAGAAGTACCGCCTCGTTGCCGATCGTCATGGTGTGGCGTGGGAAAAGGTTTTCGCCCCGAGCTTCGAAGATCGACTCAGGGAACTGGAACGTTGCCTAGCAGACACTCGTGTTCCTTTTCCTATTCCTGCCGATAAAGCGGAGCAATACCTCCGAGCGGCTCGCTCGGGCCAACCCTTTCGAATTGGCACTTTGTCGGATCTGACGGTGGATCTTGGACGCTACGCCAACGCGCAGCAATACGATTCCTACACGTTCGAACAACACTTGAGTTGGGCTTGTCTGATCGCCGAGCAGCAGCGGTCCAAGCATCGCTATGCATGCCGCGAGTATTTGCATGGCGAAGAACTCTTCCAGATCGGCGGCACGGTGATCCCAGACTTTTACTTACTCAACGCTCGTATCTACCAGCAAACGCTTTGGCAACTCGCCACCGTCAATATGATCATCCCTGCCGAGTTGTTCTTTACCTGCCATTCGCGGCGATTCTTTCCAGTGACCACGTTCATGCGAGCCCTGGAACAAGACTATCTTCAGGAGCCTGACATTGGCCACGATGTTGCTGGACACGTATCGACGTTCACCATTCCTGTAGTGGCCCAGTTGATGCAAAGTCATGGCGTAGCCAGGAATATGATCTATCAAGAGCGAGACGAAGCTTTGGCACTTACAGACCGACCAGAGCGTCGAGAGGCGATCGAGCGACGCGGGGACGAATTGCTGCTGTATGCCGAAAGGATCTATTGGTTTACGGTCGAATTTGGTCTGGTGCTCCAGGATCAAGAAGTTCGCGCTTATGGGGCTGGGATCCTGTCCTCTCCGGGTGAGACCAAATTCAGCATCGATTCGAATCGTCCTACGCGTATCCTGATCGATCCATCGATGGATCGCGACTTGTTGCGACTTGCGACAACCGACTACTTGATTAGCGAATATCAAAAAACCTATTTCGTCATTCGCCAGTTCGATCTACTCCAAAGCATCACTCCTGAGCGGATCGTTAGGATAGCCAAAATAGCATCGCAATTACCCCATTTTTCTTGGCGTGATTTGGTTCCAGGAGACCACGTGCTCCAAGTCGGCGAGTCGGCTGTCTCAACGAATGAAAAGTACCTGCGGCTTGCATTTCACTCACTCGATACACATTGCGAACAAGGGGACGAATGCTTGACCCGCACGGCAATTCGCAATTTGCGCATTTTCGCAAAAAAATCGTCCGCGAGCGACGAGCTGTCGGAGCGGTTCGGCAGTCAAATCCCATCGGTACCCGCCGGAATTATGGACTGGTTTGTCCCAAGGGACACCGCAGGCGAGTTTACCCAGCAAACGCGACCTCTGAGTGTCGACCAAGACGATTCGCTTGACGGGTTATAGCCAAAAAGCATCTCTTGGGTGTTGCTTTCGCAAAGGCATCTTCTATGCTTTGGGATCCCGCCTAGACGTCTGGCCCGCCATACATCATTAACTCTCAAGTCGGTGTAATTGCTACCATGAAATTGACGAAGTACCTTTTTAGAATGGTTCTATGCTTAGCCACGGCTTGCACGGCGATAGGCTCGGTTGGCTATGCACAGGATTCCGGCAGTGAGAACAAAGTGACCATGGCCGATAAGACAATCCATGCTCAGCCGAGCTATGTGCTTTCGAACAGTCAGGTCGAACTGGCCGTCACGCTCCTAGGTGGGCACATGGCTCCGGTAACCTTTTATCGCGACACATCCGAACCGATCCAGCCCTACCACATCAGTCCTTGGCAGGAGGAGAAAGGGCCCGAGATGCCCGCAGCTGTCTTGGTACCTCTGCGAGGTGATTTCTTTTGTATGCCCTTTGGTGGTAACTCTGAGGCTCTCGGAAGCGAAAAGCATCCTCCGCACGGAGAGGTCGCAAGTAGCCATTGGATTCGCAAAGTCACCGAGCGTGCTGGGAGTGTTTCACACACATCGATGACCTTGGAAACGACCGCTCGGGTGGGCAAGGTCACTAAAGACATCTACTTGGTCGATAACCAAAACGTCGTCTACACCAAACATACCATCGAAGGATTCGAGGGCAAAGTCCCGCTGGGTCACCATGCGACGCTTGCGATGAGCGAGCAAGAAAACAGCGTCCATCTGGCATCGAGCCCGATCCGATTCGGCATGACTTATCCAGGTGTTTTCTCGGATCCCAAGCAAGGGGAGTATCAATCGCTCGAACCGGGTAAGCATTGGGACTCACTGGCCCATGTTCCGGTGGCTTGGAAGGGGCAAAAGGATGCCGACTTGAGCCGATTGCCGGCTCGCCAAGGACATGCCGATTTGGTTCAAATCTACAACCAGCCGGCAGATGCCCATCAAACCCCCGCTTGGATGACTGCAACTTTCACGGACAAAGGTTATGTCTGGTTTAGTCTCAAGGATCCGTCGGTCTTAAACTCAACAGTTTTTTGGATCGAGAACCGTGGCCGGCATGGATATCCTTGGCTGGGACGCAACCATTGCCTAGGACTCGAAGATGTGACTGCTTATTTTGCCGATGGCCTCAAGGCCTCGGTCGAACCCAATGCAATCAACCAGCAAGGGATCAAGACCGCATTAGAGTTGACGAAGAAAACGCCAACAGAGATTCGTTACATCCAAGGGGTCGTTCGAGTTCCGCAAGCATTTCAAGTTGTCAAAACAATCGATTTTAGCCCAGGTCAGATCACCTTGGTTTCTCCAGACGGCCTTCGCGTCTCGGCACCGGTGAACCATGCTTTTCTAAGTACAGGGAATCCGGTCCGTTCGAACTGATCGAACTTTAGACCGGTAAACTCAATAATCTAAGTATTAGGCTGAGAGGATTTTTACAACTATGAATCACAAGACTTCTTGCAAGTTTGTTTTTTCAAGTGCAGTGACTTATTTAATCGCATTAACATTATCGTCGATTCAAGCCATCGCAGTGGCCGATGATCGTACAAATATCCTCTTTGTCTTCTCGGATGATCATGCGCAAGCAGCGATATCAGCGTATGGATCGAAGGTCAATACAACGCCCCACTTG
>Ga0208722_1000248_pt1 | contig 14962 bp, 9 predicted proteins | sample LakMenEpi21Sep11_FD_150722 | JGI IMG/M metagenome (GOLD analysis project Ga0208722, IMG submission 150722) | Freshwater microbial communities from Lake Mendota, WI - 21SEP2011 deep hole epilimnion (SPAdes) | ecosystem: Environmental > Aquatic > Freshwater > Lake > Epilimnion/Euphotic zone ... | reverse complement strand
TATCTTCTTTGTTGTTAAACCTGAACATTCATCATTCATTGAATCCTCGTGTATTAAATCTATTAATTCCCATTTCTTTATTGCCGCATCTTTAATCTCAAATAAACAAAATGCTAAATTTTTTATAGCAACATCTATACTCAATAACATCCTATTTTAATAATATGCTATGTAATATTATATAAATTATATATAGTATAAAAATATTTAATATAAATACTAATACATCCGTCATAAATTTACCTATCTCAATTTCACTATTATTTAATTTAATTGTAAAATTACATTCCAAAAATGGTATAATTGGCTCTATCAAAGGAATTATCAAATTATTTATTAATGAAGTTGATAACAATCTAACGTGGTTTAATATCATTAAACCAATTAATAACTTAATTATATCGTGATTCTTCGTAAAATCCATAAATTTAATATTCATTAGTTTTGTTGATTTACTTTTACTTGTCGCTTTTAATAACTTATATATCATATATATTATCGCAATTATAAATAATATCATTATAAATATATTCTGATTCTTTTGATTTATATTACATTGATTTTGTGGGGCGGGGGCTTCTGTATGAGGTTGACCCTTTGAACCACCATAATATAATTCCTTTGTTTTATTTTCTATTGTTGATTTATCCTGTTTCTCATCTTGAATTATCCTATTATTCAAATCTAATAATTCTTCCGCATTTATTATATTATACATTCTATACTATATATTATAGAAATATATTAATATTTCTTGGGGCTTGGGGCCAAGAATTCCAAAAATTGAAAATATTTATATTTAAGGATTCATTATATATTTTTTTAGATTTTTATATAATAAATAAGTAACTAATTCGTTTTTTCACTTTAACAAAAGATATAATGACTGATTTCATTCACGACGTTTTTGCTGCTCTTAACATTAGCGACCCTACTTTAAAACAAGCTGATTCATTTAAACAAGTTATGAATAAATATTATCCTTCACTTATGACCGATTCAGCGCCTTCTTCCAAAGGAGCCAAAAGGTCATCTAAATCTACAAGCCCTGTTAAAAGTATGACTTATACTCGTTATGTTGCTTTAATGTTAGCTAATAGACCCGCTAATGAAGAATTCTTTAATATGAAACTCAATCTAACCGTTGATAATATTAGTCAAATTTTTTCTAAATTATCCGATTCTATGAGAGAAACTTGGGATTCTGTTGAAGACGAATCAAAAGTTACATTATCTGAATGCCCCACTCTTGGAGATTTTTATGACGCGATTTCATCAGCTTATAAATCTCTCCAACAAAAGAAATCCATTGTTGTTGGAATTCTTACATTCATTAAATTCAAAATTCCTGAAGGTCTTACCATAGATTCTACTGATAGCGCGGCTGATTCAATTACTGTTTCTACCGAACCCGTGGAACATTCCAAAAGCGAACCCACTAAAACGAAAGAAACAAAGCCGCGAAAACAAAAGGAGAACAATAAGCGTGGATTGGATTTTTTTAGAAAGTTTATCTCAGGAGTCACAAAAGGACTTTTTAAAGAGAATGCTGACGAAGTTGCCCAAATCAAAGAGTTCTATTCTAAACACGAGGAATCCAAGCCCCCTCTTATTAGAATGAATAATCTATTTAGCAAATTAAATGACGAACAAAAGGAATTCTATAATACATTCTTTACCGAATTCCCCGAAATTACTAATGATAATGAAGCCGAAATTAGTAAAATGCTTGTTGAAAATCAAACGGAATTAGTTGAAAAATTCCACGATTTTTTCCTAAATACCGAGGCTGAAACTGAGGCCACGGAAACCGAAACCGAGGAACCTAAACCTACCCCGGTTGTTACTAAAAAGATTGGCTTAAAGCGTTAAATTGGTCCTGAGTGTTAAATTAGCTATTGCTAGGTCATATATTTAATATGAGCCTTGGCTGTTTTAATTATTAAATTTTTTTTACTTTGGTCCATCCTTTCCCATATATTAATCTGAAAGTTTATAATATGAATATTCTTCAATAAATTCTTCTTTTTATAAAGAAAATAAAAATACAAAGCATTTAATACTTCTTGCCAACCTTTATCTGATTTTTTATAATCACTTATTTTTAATACATAATTGGAAGAACAAATATATGGCCGCTTATTGAATATATTATCAGCATATTGTGACATACCATATACATTATATAACATAACCCAATCATAAGCATCAATAGTCCATTCCATAAATAATTTATATACTATATAAGGGTCTGCTTTTAATAACAACATATAATTACCTAATATCATTAATCTTTCAATATGGTGCGCATAAGCATAATCTTTTATTTTATTTATACTATCATCTATTGGCTTTAAACCGGTTTTGCCCTCCCACATATATTTATAATTTATTTTATTTTTATTACCCAAATTATTTTTTAATCTTAATTTATCCCCATATATAACATATATAGCATATGTATAATTACGCCAACCAATTATTTGTCTAATAAATCCTTCTAATGAAGCAATATTATCCTTTGTTGGATTTATTTTCTTTATTTTTTTTATTATATAATTATCAGTTAATAAACCTATATTCAAAGCACAAGATATATAAGAATGATATAAAATAACCCTATTAGATATTATAGCATCTTGATAGTGGCCAAAATTTAACAATTTATTCTTTATAAATTCCTTTAATAAATTCTTTGCGCCCTTCGTATCAATTGGATATATAAAATTATCCATTATTAAATTACCATAATTGTCTTTAAAATTATTCTCTATATATTTAAACGCCTCTTCTTTATATTTATTATTCTCATCATTTATCTTATCTTTCGGAATAGTCTCCCCCTTCTTAAATTTATTCCTATTTAATATATCATAAGTCCAATTATTTCCATAAGGCTTTTTATCTTGTGTCATTAATATATCTAAACGCTTCCTTTGCCATTTATAAAAATTCATAAAATTAAAACCCTTTTCATTATAAAATTCCTTATTATTATCCACATTATTTATAAAATCATTCGTAAATGTAAAATTAGGATTATCCAGGATTTTTAAATCCTTTATCTCCTTTTTTAATTGTTTTATTAATATTATATCATTTACATCATAAATTGTTGCCTCATTTAAATCCAACTTTTTATTATATTCCACATATATTACCTTCTGCGATTTTAAAGTTGAAGATAAATATGCGAAATAAGATTTTAATGTTGCCCGGTGATATGCCAATTTCAATTTATGAAAACCAAAGTCAGTGAAAAAACGCGGGTGTTCCATCACATATATCGTTTTATAATTATTTAATATATCTATATCCTCATATAAATTAACCGGAAATATAATAAAATTCATATATTATATATAATATATAATATATAATATATAATATATAATATATAATGGATTTATTTAATACAATGTCTTGGGGCGATATTGTTGAAAATGAAGAAAAAGGAATTTATATAGAGGCGCCAGTGGCGCAAGTTGCGCAAGTGGCGCCACTTGATAATTCATTATCACATTTAACTAATACATATTATAATAACCTAATTAATAATAATAATAATATCAAAGATTATTTAATCACAAATAAAGAATATATTACAAAAATTATTTATACACAGGCGCCAAGACAGCCCCAACCCCAAATGAAAACTAAAAATTATAATACTATTTTAGAATTGTTCTCAAAAATATTTAATATATTTAATACAAACAAATTTGATTTTATAACAAAAGATAAATTATATGAATATACTTTTATTGATTTAGATATTATATGGATTGAAAAAAACATTGTTGATTTATTACATAAAATATCAAAGGATTTAAATTATGCGATTATTATTGAAAACAAATTAAATAAATATAAATCATTATTAATTATAAAATCAGACGAACAAAGATTAAAAAAGTTAAGATATAATTATGCCTCAAAACGCATTTTGCCATTTTAAAATATATTTGCCACATTTTAAAATATATTTGCCACATTTTAAAATATATTTGCCACATTTAAAATATATTTGCCACATTTAAAAATATATTTGCCACATTTAAAAATATATTTGCCACATTTAAAATATATTTGCCACATTTTAATTAAATATAATTATATATTATATATATACTAATGTTTATATTACATTTAATAAATATGATATTTGAATTTATAACAGCGATATTTTTAATGTTGTATGTTTTATTCTGATTTTATTTTATTATAAAATAGAATATAAGCGCCTTCAGTTTTATAATTTTCCATCTTTGTTATTGTTAAATCATCACATAAAAACCAATTATTTTGAACACGGCACGCGGCAACACAATGCCCTGAATTATAATTACCATAATGATAAGCTATTGAATTTAATATATATGTTTGTTTTTCTTTGCTATTAATCGCATAATATTTATCCATATTTAATAAATCGGGAAAATCAATATTACTATTATTCTTATACATTTTATTATTTCTACATATATTTCTAATAAATAATATTGATAATATATTTGGCAAGCGCCAAATCATTGTTGATTGTAATGCCTTGTTTTTAATATTACATTTTTTACAAAAGTAATCGTCAATTTGCGTTGTATTATAATAATTATAATCTAAACATTCATAAATATTCAAATTCGCTTTTTCCATAATATTTAACTCCAAAGATTTAAATATATCAAATTTTATCTTAATATTATTACATTTACAACATTTAATTCTTATTAACCTTTGTCCAATGAAATTATATATATTTGATATATATATCTCATTTGATTCATTCTTTTTATTATTAATCGTAAAACCATATTGATTTAAATTTTTATATGCCTTCATTTGTAATTTACTCAAATTTGTTAATTGTTGAAGTGATACTGTTTTCTTTATTGCCGTTTGGTCATTTATATAATCCAATATATATAATAAAAAATCGTGTTGATCATTCTGTTCATTTTGTCTAAAATGATTTGTTGGCTTATACACATAATTGTGATTAATTTTTAAATTTTTTAATACTTGTATTATTGAATTTATAAAACAAGTATTGCCCAAATTTGGCAAACCATTTATCATTATATTATATATTATATATTATATAATATATAATTCGTTCTTAAATTAAAAGCGGGTTTTATGTTGGCCAAATTATTAAAAATCAATATCTATATCTTGTTGTTGCTTTTCCGTTATTGCCATTGAGGTTGTATGTTTGGGTCGCCAAATAAATCACCAGAACCTATAATTTCTTGTTGTTGTTCACTTATTTTAGGTGATAAACTATATAAATATAATGTTTCTTCCGGTTTTAATTTATATAAATATAATGTTTCTTCCGGTTTTTGTGATAATTTAAATAAATATAATGTTTCTTCCGGTTTTTCAATCTTTGGTAATATTAATTCCATTTCTTGGGTTTTTGGTTGTGGTTGAGGCACTGGCACAGGCGCTGGTATAGGAGCTGGCACTGGAATTAAAGGTTTTTGTTGTTGAGGCACTGGCGCATTTGGTTTTTCTGTAGTTTGTGTTTCTTTTAAATAAATAAAAATAGTAATAAAGGTTAATACAAGAGCAACAAAGAAGTTATTAGTTGAAAAATTAAAATTAAATTTGCCATCTTCCCATATTGTATTTCCTAATAATGTAAGATATATAACAATAAAACAACAAAATGATAATAAAGCAATATATAATTTTTGTTTTAAATTTATATCTGTTTGTTTTAATTGTTTAAATAAACTCTTTGATATACGGCCGAAATTAAAGAATATTAAAACTGATAATAATGCGCCAACCATCCAACACATATTTCTAAATAATCCATCGTGTTTTCTATTTTCATTTAATCTATTTACAAATTCTGAATATTTTGATTTCTTATTTAAATCGGATTCACTTAAATATAAATTTAAACCACTAATCTCCATTGCCATTAAATAAAACCATAATATTATAAACAATACTATTAATTTCTTATATGTTATTTTTAATATCTTTGTAAAATAAAATAATACTGCTATGCTTCCCACAATTAATAATGATATTAAAAATGTTATTCCTGTTGATTTTCTAAATAATGTTGAATATTTTTTATTGAATACCGATATTAAAAATAAAACCGTGGCCCCCAATAATGACCAAAGTATTTTTACTATATTATTATCATTTGTTTTTTGAATTTCGGTAAAATTAATTGGGGGTTCTATTTGGGGTTTTTGTGGTGAGGCTGGCGTTTTTGCGGCTACTGGTGGGGTTTTTGCGGCTGCTGCTGTTGGTATTTTTGAGGCGGCTGGTGGCATTCCTGAGCCTACTGGCGTTCCTGAGGTGACTGCTGGCGTTCCTGAGCCTGCATCTGGCATTCCTGAGCCTGCTGCTGGGGATTTAATTACACTTATTCTTGATATTAATGTATCATATTCTTTTATAATAGCAACTAATCTCTGTTTACTATCCTCACTTTTTATAAAATTAATTTTCTTTTTTATTTGTAAGGATTCATTATATTTTTTTTGTAATTCTTTATATTTACTATTTTCTTTTAAGTATTCATTATGTGCTTCTCTTAATTTTTTTACATTTTCTATAAATTCTTTAATTAATTCATCGTGTTTTTTTTGAGAAATTTTAGCTAAATCTTCTTTTTCTTTTTCACTTATTTCTTTATCTGTATATTTTGCTCCTAAATCAGCAAGATATTTTGTACCAGTTTCATCAATTGGGCCATTATATTTATATAAATAAACATAACCATCATCATTATTTTTACCTTTAAATTCTTCTATATTAGAATCATCATATTTTTTTACTGTTTCCCCATTATTATAATCAATATATATATAATGACCAGCCTGTATTCCTCCTGAATGAATAATACAACCATAAATTATATATTTATTATTATTTATATAAATAAATTTATTTGGTTTAATCTTATCTTCATTTTTTATAGCAATAGGGCCACTTTGCACAGTTCCTGTTTCAACAAATTTGGTTTGAGTAAATCTTTTTAAACTAATTATTATATAGTCTGTTATCCGATTAATATCTAATATATGCTCTTTGATCCCATAATTAGTACTATGATCATATTCTTCCAATGTGGATTTACTTTGCAAATTAATTTCTTTTTTTTGTCTATTTAATAATAATTCCTGTATATTTGTTATATCTTTTTCAATTTCTAAGTCTAATGTATATGCTAAATTTGTTAGTAAATCATATTCACTCTTTCTAAAAAGATTATTTTTTATAAAGGTTGTTTCATTTCCATTTTTATCTATAACATATTTCATTATGTTACTACTAAAACCAAACGAATATAATACTTTTTTTACTTCACTATTATGTATAAAAATTTGTAAAGCATAAATTATAAAACCTAATAATTCAGAACCATCTCTGTGACTTATTAAAGATTGTTTTGTAATTTCTATATTCATTGATTTGTTCATCATTATAGATTCAAAAAAATCTTTATATGTTATATCATCAAATAAAATATAGTTTCCCCATAAAATTGTATCACTTGAATCGGGATTTTTAAAATAAATAAATATTACTTTTATTATATGTAAAATATATAATGAATTTATAATTTCATTATTTTCTGTAGCCTTATTTTTTAACCCATTTATCAAATCATTAAAATCCAATTTTAATATAAAATTTCTAAATGTATGAATCCTATATAAAAATTGTAATACAGAATTTACATAACACATACTACTACCATTATTAAGACCTTTACTATCAATATTTTCTGGTTTGTCACTTCTTTCAAATCTATTTAATACATTTATTTCAAGTTCTTTTTCAATAGTTTCATCTTGGCCTGGAATTATTTCAAAAGCTTTATTTTTTGTTTTTATTTCTTCTATTTTGCTTTTATAAATTTTATATGTAAATTTATATCCTGTATCCGGTGGCAAAGATTTTTTTTTTGATTCTAATTCTGCTAATAATGCCTTTGTTTCTCCAATTTGTGTATCTAAATCTTCTAACTGTGTTTGTATTTCTGCTTTGTCTGCTGCTGGCGGCAATTTGGCTAATAATGATTCTAAATTTGCTTTTTCATTTTCTAAATTTGTAATTATATGTTTTAAATTATCTTTTGCATCACTTCCACTTGCGTCACTTCCACTTTTATTCTCTGCTTTTTTACTTCCACTTTCACTTGCGCTTGGACTTTCACTTGCGCTTGGACTTCCACTTGCGCTTGGACTTCCACTTCCACTTGCACTTGGACTTCCACTTGTGCCTTTGCCACTTTTACTTTCACTCTTGCTCTCTTCTTCGCTACTTCCACTTCCACTTCCACTTCCACTTGCGCCACTGCTACTTCCACTTGCGCTACTGCCACTTGCGCCTGAACTTCTACTTGCGCCACTGCCACTTGCGTCATCAAGTATTATTTGTTTCAATTCTTCCATATTTCCAATAGTCTTGCTTTTAATTTTATTATAAGGAGATTTAGTTGGGAATTTTTTGATTTTTTCAAATTCTTCCTTAGATTTATGTGAATAATACACATTATCGGCAATTTCCATTAAATATTCAATAAATATTTGTATAAATCTATTTGAAAATTGTTGAACAAAAGGCTTTCCATCAAAAATAGAAAAATCTATATTAAACTCATTATTACAAGAAAAAAATATTGTATCAATTTTTTCATCTTTTATTATTTGTAATATATTTATAAATGATAAAATTATTATATTAATTTGTTCTTTTAAATATTCATTTTTATCTTTTTCATCCTTTTTATTTATTTCTGTTAATACTGATTCGCCTCCTCTTAAATCAGTTGGAATTCCCAAAGCATACCAATTTGCTGTTTCAGGAAATCCTGTTGTTTTAGTTTTTTTTCTTATAAAATTATGTTTTTTATATAATTCATTTTTATTTGGTATATATCCAAAATCTGACCTATAAATTCTAAAAATACCATTCCCAGCGCCTTTTTCAATATCATTAAAATCATTATATTGATTTAAATTTTCATTATAAATAAATAATATATTTTTTTCTGTTTTTATTTCATTTATTATATTTTTATAATCATTATGTAGAGAGTTATTTAAATCCCTACTATTATAAAAATTACCAATTAAATTTCTTATTTTTAATGAATTAATATTATTGTAAAAAAATGTTTGCAGGTTATTCCAATATATTTGATTACTCAAAATATAATAAACTTTTAAGTTTATATTTTTATCTATTATAAAATAATGCAAATTATTAAATAAATCAGTAATTTCCGCCATTTGTTTAATATATTAATATATAATATAATAATATATTAATATTATATTATGAAACTTAAAATAAAAATATTAATATATTATATAAATATGTTTGATTATAAAAAATTAATTACTTATGTTTTAGAAGGTTTAGCCGTTGCTATAACCGCTTTTGTAATTCTTGGAAATAATGCCTCAAAATATGAAATTATTCTTATCGCTATGACGGCAGCCGCCGTTTTTGCCATTTTAGATTCCTTTGCTCCAAAGATTAGTGAAGGCACAAGACGCGGCACAGGGTTTGGCGTTGGTTGGAATTTAATTGGTTTATAATTAGGGCGCCGCTGTTTCTTTCTTTCTAATATTTTGATATATTAAATAAATAAATCCACTAAATAAACTATATATAAAATTCATTGTAAAATAACTTGATTCATGATTTTTATATGTTTTATATTTTGTGATAATATCTAATGTTATATTTATGCCAATAATATTTATAATAAAAAATAATATTATGCTCCATTTAGAATTATTAATTCCATTACCCACTTTAAAGGCATAACTTAATCTAAACATATTTAACATATTATAACCAATAAATAATACAACAAAGATAATAAATATATATATAAATGTTTTAAATATTGAATCCTCATTTCTTAATTCATTTATCTTTTGTAAATTTGGATTAATTAAATCTTTGTTCTTTTCTGAAACATATAAATACACATTTATACCACTATAATCCATTATTGATAAAAACAAAAATATAAATACAAATAATCCAATGAAAAATAATATTTTATAAATATTTAAATTAATTGCCACTCCATTTAATTTCTCACAAGCTATAAACGATAAAAATATTACTAATGTAATAATTGCCGCTGATATTGTATTAAAACCCATTATTACATCCAAATTCTTAGGCCCAAATTCCCCCTTTGTTGTTGCCATTAATATTATAAATATACTTAATGCCACAAATATTGCCATTCCAAAGAATCTTATAAAAATATTGTTTATTGTTTTCGGCACATTTCCTATTTGTTTTGGGTCAATATATGCTAAATACTTAGCCACAAGTGGAACAAATATTGATTCTGGTATGTTGGCTAAATAATTTTTTATTTTGTCTTTTTCTTGGGGGTCTTTGGGGTCATTGGGGTCATCTGGGAAATTTTGTTCATATATAATGTTTAATTCTTCTTTTTTAACTGGTATTGAACTTGGAGTGGATTTTATGCTAGGGGTTGCGCTTGGGGTTGAACTTATGCTTGGGGTTGAGCTTGTAGTGGATTTTGTGCTAGGGATTGAGCTTGTGGTTGAACTTATGCTTGGGGTTGAGCTTGTAGTGGATTTTGTGCTTGGGGTTGAGCTTGTGGTTGGTGTTGGTTTTGCGCTTAGGGTTGGTATTAATTTATTGCTTTTTCTAAATTTAATTTTTTCCCATATTTTTTTTGAAATTTCAATAATTTTAGATTCCTTTGGTTCAACTAATTTTAATTCTTTTTGAAATTTTATTACAATATTTTTAATTTTTTCTGTATTATCCACATCTTTAATTGTTTTTATTTCTCCATCAATAATTTGTAATAAGTTTCTTTTTATTTGGGTATCAATTCCATCAGAATAGTTTATAATTTTTTCTTTTTTATCAACACAAAAATTGTTGTTATTATATATTTCTGTATTTAATTCAATTATTTTTTTTGTATCATTTTTATTATAATTTATTGGAACCAATATTGTTTTAAAATTTTCAATTTGTTCAATATATGTTTTTATTATATCAGTATTTATTTTAGAATTATTAAGTTGAGAAAAAATTTCATATAATAATAAATATTTTGAACAAAATAATAAGCTTTCATCATATAATTGGTTTGCTAATATTTTTGTTCTATTATGAAATAAAAATATTAAATCTTTTGCAGCATCATATAATTCTTTAAATTGGGCAAAAACATTTATATCATAAGTTGTAATTATTTTACAAGATTCTATTAATTTTTTTAAAGAATCAATTAATTTTTTATGGGTTGTATTAAATTCAATTTTATATGAATCATAATAATTTATAAATTCAATTATTTTTTCTATAGAATATATCATTGTATCATAAATTTGTTTTATTTTATCTCCATTATTATATAATTGTATAAAAATATATAATATTTCAATATATATTGTTAATTTATTTATTTTTATAATATTTATATCTGTCTTATAATATATATTAAATAATGTTTTCAACTTTTCCTTAATATCTGTTGTTAGTGTGTCTTTATTATCCCCATCTTTATATTCAATAATTATTTCTCCTCCCTTATATAAACTATCATAAAATTTAATATAATCATTTAATAATCTTATATTTGTTGCCCTTTCTAATATATTTTCAATATCCTGTCCTTTAAAACCCATTATTATTGTGCTTATTTGTGTTTTTATATCTGCTAAATAAGTTTTATTTTTCCCTATAACTACTTCAATATCTAAATTTGTTTGATTTATATCATCTATTTTCTTATTTAATTTAGCTAATCCAGAATTAAGTTCAACCTCATTACTATACATATTTTGCAATTGTTCTAAATCAAAATCATCAATATTTATTTGTCCTATTATTTGTTTTAAATTAGCAATACTATTATTTGAATCAGAAATTATAGTATTTATTAAATTTTTTTTGCTTTTTAATCCACTATATAATATATTTATTTGTTCATATAATTTATTAATTTGTTCAAATTCGTCTAGTGTTATTAATGGTATTGAACCAGCAGCTTCAGCATTTTTTGCCTCTTTAAGAGCTTGTTCTTTGGTTGTTTTTTCGTCTTTTACTTTTTCTAAAGTTTCTTTGGCTTTTTTTATTTCTTCTTCATCTGTTAAAGATTCAATTACTCTAATATCTTCAGCTAAATTATTTATTTTTTTTTGTAAATATATTGAGCTTATTTTAACTTTTTCATATTGTGCTTCTATTTTGTCTTTTTCTGTTTCTATTGTTGTAATTTTTAAGTTTTCATTTTCTGCATCATTTAAAATATCATTAGCAATTTTTAATAATTCTTGTGTTTTTTTTTTTGTTAATTTTGCGGGGGTCTTGCCCCATTCAATAATTTCATCTTTAATTTCTTTAATTAATTGTTCTATTTTATATTTTATTCCGCTTATTAATTTAGGAAATTTATATTTTTGAATTTGTTCTGATTTCATTTTATTATATGTTTCAATTATTTTTAATTTTTGTATAGCTATTTTTTGTGTGTTTAACTTTGCTTTTAAATCACTTTTAATATTTTCTAAATTTATAATTATTTGATTTAGATTTTTTACAGGTGTTTTGTTATTTTCTTTATTTATTCTTGTAAATATAGTTCTAATATTTGTTATTATTTCTTTTATATTTTGAATACCCGGTTGTATTTGGTTATCTTTAATAGTATCTATTTCTACTTTCATTTCATTATTTTCTATTATTGGGATTATATTCATATGTTCTAAAGTATTTTTTAATTCACTATCAATAGTATTAAATGAATCATAAATTTGTTTATATAATTTTATACACAAATTATAATATTGTTCTATTTCTCTAAATTCCGCTATTATTTGTTCCTCTTTTTTTTCATTTATATTTAAATTAAATTGTTCTTCATATTTTTTCATTTGTTCATTAAAACTTGTTAATGTAGAAATATTATCTTTTAAATTATTAATATCTTTTTTAGCTTTTTCTATTTTATCTTTTCTATCTTGAATAAGTTTTTTTGAACCTCCAATCATTTCTATATATAATATAAATTGAAAATAATTTATAATTTATAATATATAATATATTTAAATAAAATGGAAAACCTTCCTTGGATTGAAAAATATCGCCCTCATCATTTAGACGATATTGTTAATAATGACGAAAATATTAAAACATTTAAAAACCTTATTGATTACGGCAATTCAATCATTAGTATGATTCTATATGGCCCCCCAGGCACAGGCAAAACTTCCTTCATTTTAGCACTTTCAAGATATCAATATGGCGACGACGAATACAAAAATTATACTCTTGAATTAAATGCTTCAAGTGACCGCGGTATTGACGTTATCCGCAAAGTATTAACGCCTTTTGTTCAAATTAAATCAAAAAAAATAAAGCTTGTAATATTAGACGAATGTGATTCTATGACGCAAGACGCACAAGACGCACTCAAAGGCGTTATGGATATTTATTCCATTCATAATAGATTTTGTCTCATTTGTAATAATATTGAAAAAATTAGCGACGCACTCAAATCAAGGTGCCTACCCATTAAATTTACCACGCCAACAAAAGATAGTATCAGGCAAAAACTCGTTCAAATTATAGAAAAAGAAAAAATTAATATTACCGACGAAGCCCTTAACATATTAACATTAGTTAATAAAGATTTAAGACAAATTATTAACATTTTACAAGGAATTAATTCCCTTTATACAGATAATATTATCACAAAAGATAAAATTAACTCATATTTAGGAATACCTGATAATGACGATATTGATAAAATATATTCTATCTTAATAGAAAGAAATTTTCAAAAAAATTATAAAGAATTATCCGATTTATTAAAACTATCTAAATGGTCCATTATTGAAATAATTAATTCATTATCTCAAAAAATTATTCTTGATATGTTTATATTACCACAATATAAAAAAAACCTCATTAATGATATCTCCAAAATTGAAAGCAGAATCAAAAAAGGCGGCGATACAATCATTAATTTAGCTTTTATTGTTTCCTCTTTTGAGGTTAATTACATTGGGCCAAGTGGTCCATAAATTATTTCCCTGTGGCCACTGGTAAAACCTCCGCAACTTTCGGCTTATATAATAAATTACACATAAAACATCTTTGTTTAAATTCCCTATTAATTAAATCATTATAATTATTATAATGTTCTACACAATTTTCTCTAAATTCATTCGCCTTTGTATCCAAATCAATGCGGTCTTGTTCAAAATTTGACACTTTCTCCTCAAAAAGACGCCACTCTTCTGCCAATAATTCATTCTTTCTATGTAAAATATTACGTTCTTTCTCAATTAATTCCCATTCATTTGTATAATCAGTTGTATTTTCAACTACAATTGATTCATATCTACGTTTTTTTGTTTCTCTTGGGGGTTCTTCTTGGGATTCTTGGGATTCTTGGGATTCTTGGGCCTCTTGGGCCTCTTGGGCCTCAATTGGGGCCTCGGTTGAATCTTCAAATTGACTCAGACTTGTGCTTGGACTCACACAAAAAGATTCTGTTACTTCACTCGTATTTTGAGAATTCTCATTCGTATTTTCACTTGAACTCGCATTCTCACTTGAACTCGCACTCGCACTCTCACTTGAACTCGCATTTATATTCTCACTCGCGACAGCAGCCACATTTGCTCTATTATTTAATAATGTATATAATTCATTAATTTTATTGATACATACTTCTCTATCTTGCTTTAATAAATCAAAAATTTTATCTATTGTTCCTGATTCATAAAATAGAATAGAACTTTTAAATAAATCCAAAGCGCCTGGAAAATCTCCCGATAAATACTTTGTATAACCTTCGTCATAAAAAGAAGTATTTGTATATTCTGTATCATTTGCCCCCTCAAAAGGTTCCATAGTCCATAAATCTGACATATTATATATTATATTATATATATATATATAT
>Ga0208722_1000240_pt1 | contig 15018 bp, 10 predicted proteins | sample LakMenEpi21Sep11_FD_150722 | JGI IMG/M metagenome (GOLD analysis project Ga0208722, IMG submission 150722) | Freshwater microbial communities from Lake Mendota, WI - 21SEP2011 deep hole epilimnion (SPAdes) | ecosystem: Environmental > Aquatic > Freshwater > Lake > Epilimnion/Euphotic zone ... | reverse complement strand
CACCTAGGGTGGAAGTTCCTGCTTTTTTCAGGTCTATCTTATGAATAGGATAGGTAGACAAGGTATTGCCTAGGCTGCTTCTCCCCTTGACTATGACACTCGAAAAGTCAAAGTCAAATACTTTGATTCTGGCTTTGCTACTAGCCGCCAGCTTGACGGTGACGGTTTCTGCTTCGCCATTGGGGTTTACGGTGAGGTAGAGCACTTTGCAGTTATCGCCTTTAGCCACTTCGTATTCCTTATCTCTGGTAATAGCCGTGACATTAAATCGTTTGACGAAATTCTTATTGGATTTCACATCAGAATAAATCAGATTATAAATTGTGCGCTCGTCTTCTTTTTTCCATACACCTACGTGCAGAATATCTTTACCTACAAATTTCTTATCTGCTATTTTGGAAATGATCATTTTTCCATCTCGCCGAATGACAAGTATATCATCTATATCCGTGCAATCACAGATATATTCTTCTTTTTTCAAACCATGCCCTATAAATCCTTCTTTAAAATTAGCATATAGTTTTTGATTATTGACTGCTACATTCTTGACCTCAATTTGCTCGAACTTTCTAATCTCTGACTTTCGTTCTTTTCCTTTGCCGAATTTGGTCATTAAATTTTTGAAATAATCTACTGCATAATCATCTATGTTGGCTATATGTTGTTTAATTTCTTTGATATCCCCCTCTAACTTGAGTATTTTTTGCTGAATATCATCTAGGTCTAATTTATAGATTCGACGAACTGGCTTTTCCGTTAGTTTTTCATAATCTTCGAGTGTAACCTGCCGTTTGAGCTTTTTGATAAATGGCTGAAATGCCTTTTCTATAGAGGTCAATACCTTTTCCCAGGTCTCATGCTTTTTCTCTAGCTCTTTATATATTTTCTCTTCAAAAAATATTTTTTCCAAAGATAGATAATGCCATTTATTCTCAAGATCACGCTGCTGAATATTCAACTCTTCTAGTAGCAACGCTACGGTATTTTGAGTAGAAATTTTTAGCATTTCATCCACACCCAGAAACGTGGGCTTATCTCCGATAATACAGCAACCTATAGGACTGAGAGATACTTCACACCTAGTAAAGGCATAGAGGGCATCCATAGTGATATCAGGGGATACACCGGGGTGCAATTCTACAAAAATCTCTACCTCGCTCGATGTATTGTCTATGACTTTTTTTACCTTTAATCTTCCCTTCTCTATTTCAGATAGAATACTATCTATGATACTACCCGTAGTTTCAGAGAAAGGCACCGAAGTTATTTTAAGATTCTTCCCGTCCTTCTCTATCTTGGCGCGACACTTCACTTTACCCCCTTGTAACCCCTGCTGATAATTACTCACATCAATATAACCGCCCGTCTGAAAATCTGGGTAGAGCTCAAATTTCTTGCCTTTTATTGCAGCTATCGATGCCTGGCAAAGCTCCATAAAATTGTGTGGCAATATATAGGCTCTAAGTCCTACCCCTATGCCTTCTGCCCCGTGGGCTAGAAGGAGAGGAAATTTTACTGGTAGTTTTACGGGCTCTCGTTTTCGACCATCGTAGCTCAGCTGCCATTCGGTGTTGGCATCGTGGAAAGCTGTATGCAGCGCAAATGGAGTCAATCTAGCCTCTATATATCTTGGAGCAGCAGCTACATCACCTGTGCGGACATCCCCCCAGTTTCCCTGGGTATCTATCATGAGTTCCTTCTGGCCTATTTTCACGAGCGCATCACCTATACTAGCATCGCCATGCGGGTGGTACTGCATGGTCTGACCTATGAGATTGGCCACCTTGGTATATCTACCATCGTCCTGCTCCTTCATAGCATGGAGGATACGGCGCTGCACAGGCTTTAGCCCATCCTGAATATGAGGTATAGCGCGATCTAGATTGACATAAGAGGCATACTCTAGAAACCATTTTTCATAAAGGTCGTCGACATGGAGCGTCTTTTTCGGTTCTGGCATAATTTTGGGAATGACGGACTAGTATCCTAAGCTATTTAATTTAAAAAGACAAATTAACTCAATTTCGCTCAAAAAATATGATTAGGATATAAACATAGACCTAAAAAAATGATAAAGGTCGTTGGTCAATCGATAATTTCGCTGATAATTTTCTTCTAACTGGTTAGATATAGGGAAAATAGCTTTCCCTTTGATATGGACCCATGAGCAACTGCCACTTATGACTAACCCTATAGATTTCAAAATAAAGTTCAACCTATGTTTTGAAAAAGGGAGTAAAACTAGGGCGATTAGACATAAAATAAAATCGGCTATTCGTTTACGCAATAGATTCGTCCATTCATAGATGGCGTAATTTTCATCTGCAGCTATGACGTATCCATCCGCATCTTTTCCGTGGCATTGCATTAAATAGTTTCCCATCTTACTATAAATCCAGATGGGGATAGCCTGCTCCGATCCTGCAATAGCTGAAATCAAGTCTTGATTAGAAATTTCCTGCACATCTATAATTTGAATCTCTGGCCTATCCTGTGATACTAGTAACTGAAAATTGGAATAAGTGGACACGAGATCTCGAAGGTTATTTTCGTTAGCAGTATGAGGGTATATGGAGGCGATGAGGTGACGTGTATCGGAGAAAACTATTTTAGTCATAGTCCAGCGGGCATATAGCCAACGTATAAAAAAAGGTATAAAAAAAGAGATGATACCCATATAAATAATAATGGCTCTGGAGTATTTATAATCAACTGGTAGCGCAAAATAAACGACTAAAAATAAGATTATATTAACTATAGAGGCCTTGACCAGTCTTGAAAGATCTATTTCTCGAAGATAAAACTTAGAAAAAAGCATAGAGCCGATGGCAGCTAGGGTATATATGGGTATGATCTGAAAGTAAAAGCTTGGAGGCACGAAACTGACATCCTGCTTCACATGCACTGACCATACATAAGTAAAGATAGACGACGCCACGCCTATACCGATGAAGTCCGCCAGAGGAAAGTATAAGAGACCGATTCCGTGACGGAGCGCTGACGATATCTTGAGCCCAAAAAGGATAAACTCTAGCAGCCAATTCATAACTACCTGCTGTCCCCAATGAAAGTTTTTCTGCCAATAGAGCTTCATCGCATTATAAAATGCAGTCTGATATCGCCAATTAGACTTGACAGAGCTTCTTCCTTTAAAATGAATCATCTCCTGATCTTTCAGCAGTTTAATATTATACCCTGCTCGATGTAATTGATAAGATATATCGATATCTTCTCCATACATAAAATACCGTTCGTCCAAGCCACCTATTTCACAAAATATATGCTTTTTAAAAAACATACATGCTCCAGACATCACTTCGATAGTCTGGTCTTGATTAGCCGTCATATAATAATTTGAATGCTTTTTGAGTCCTAATATTTTGAGAAAACTAGACTTAATATTTGGAAATCGTCTAGCACTCTCTGGGAGATAATCTCCACGACCATCAAGCATTTTTACTACCACGGCTCCTGTCTTCTGATCCAAGTGAAGATAGTTTATAGCTTCTCGGATCATTTCTTCCGACACTATAGTATCAGGATTTAGAATGAGTATAGTGTCGGACTTCGCTAACTGAACACCCAAATTGTTAGCTTTAGAAAAACCAATATTATCTTTATTTTTTATATAATAAACATCGGGGAAATCTGAGACAACATAATCTAATACACCATCTTTAGAGGCATTATCGACAAGGATCACCTCTATGTTTAAATTCTGAGCCACCTTCGACAGACACGTCAAGGTCAAATGCAAATAATATTTCGCATTATAACTGACAATAATGACACTTAGTTCTGGCTGAATAATGCGCTTATTTATTAATTAACAATTCGTAGGGTTGCCGAGCTTGAATGCTTCTCCCAAGGGTTAGGTCATCTGTATATTCGAGTTCTCCTCCAAAAGATATCCCTCTAGAAATAGTTGTAATCTTTACATCTTGATCCTTTAATAAGTTGGTGAGGTAATAGATGGTCGTATCTCCCTCTATCGTGGGGTTTAATGCCATAATAAGCTCCATAGTGCCCTTAGAATTTGCTCGATCAATGAGTGATTGAATATTAAGCTTATCTGGACCTATTCCGTCCATAGGGCTTATAACTCCCCCTAAGATATGGTATTGACCAAAAAACTGATTGGTATTTTCTATAGCTACTAAATCCTTGTAAGACTCAATGACGCAGATCGTATTTTTACTTCTCACTGGATTAGAGCAAATAGAGCAAACTTCATCATCATTGGGAGCATGACATACTTTGCAGAATTTTATATTTTCTTTTAACTCGATTAATGCTTTAGAAAACCGGGCATTTTCATCCATAGAGCTATTTAAAAAGTGCAAGGTAAATCTAAATGCGGTCTTTTTTCCAACTCCAGGTAATTTTGAAAACTCATTGACTAAATCTTCGATTGATTTTGACAGATACATAGGTCAAAAATAAATTAATTATCATGACTATGATAACAAAAAAAAGGTCTAGATTAAATCCTGACTTTTTTCTATTTAAAAATGAATCATTTAGAACTTAATAATTTTCGACTCTGTACGTCTATTTTTCTGATGATCTGCCTCTGAGCAAGTTGATTTTATATTACCCTCACAGGCACAACCATTTTTCAACTGCGACTCGCCATACCCTCTAGAAGAAAGTCTACATTATTGGATGTAATTTCTGGATAGTTTGAAAGTATAGTAGGCTTTAACTGTTCTCCACTCTTATTCCGAATACGCAGACCGCATCAGCTGTATGCTGATTACAAATTTTATACAAGTCTAATGTAGTTGGGTAGAATTTTTATAAACTATCAAATTCATTTTCCTAAACTAAATAACTGCGCTCAAATTAACTGCTGTATTTTTAGTGCTAAAGCCATTGTTCTTGAGCCGCTTACTAAATCTACTTGGGTATAATTTAACTTAGTCGTGACCCTAGTATAAAAATCAGTTAGTTCTTGAAAAATGGCGTTGTTATCCAATTTTTCGTACGATTTAACAACAAGTTTTTTATCTAGTCCATCATTGGGCGTAAATAACAAACCTTCTATATCTTGGACATCCATAGGGTCCATGATTTCAAAAGACTCCGCATTTTTATCAAGAAAGTCTATGGAGATATATCCATTATCTGAAAAAATACGCATTTTTCGCATTTTTTTCATAGAAATACGACTTGCCGTAAGATTCGCTACACAACCGTTCGCAAATTCTAGTCGTGCATTAGCTATATCAGGTGTTTTGCTGATAATAGAGACCCCTTTGGCCTTGATGTCTATGACCTCCGAACGAACCAAATGCGCTATAATATCTAAATCATGTATCATTAAATCCATAATAACAGAAACTTCAGTGCCGCGAGCTACAAATGGCGCTAATCTATGGACTTCAAAAAACTTTGGGTGAAGAATCTTGGACTCTACCGCTTTAAAGGCAGGATTATATCGCTCTACGTGCCCTATCTGAACCAAAGTCCCAGATTTTTTTTGCAAATTTATCAACTCATCTATCTCCTCCATGGATTGGCACACAGGCTTCTCTATAAAAACATGCTTTTCCGCTCTAAGAGCTTCTGCTGCATAATAGTGGTGAAATTGGGTAGGAGTGACTACATCTATTATAGTTGCAAAATCAAGTAATCTGGCATAATCCTCTGTTTTGGAAACTTGGTATTGATCGGTTAGTTTTTCTAATCGTTCAATATCCGTATCAAAACACATAATGCTCTCTTTGGGAACTATTTCTAACCATTGTTTCAGATGGATCTCGCCAAGGTGACCCAATCCTACTATACCAATTCGGTGCATGAGTTACTTAATTTCTATGTCTACACGCCTATTTGCGGCTCTTCCCGCAGGTGTATTATTATCTGTTATGGGATATTGCATACCATATCCCTGAGCATCGATGCGGATAGCGTCTACACCATTTTCTATAATGAAGATCTTAACGGCATTTGCACGATCTATAGATAACTTCAGATTTTTCTGTTCGTCACCTACATTATCTGTATGACCTTTTAAACTCACCTTGAAATCCGGATTTTTCACTAAGTAGTATGCCAATGTATTTAAGGATTGATGCGATTCCTTTTTGATTACTGAACTTCCAGTTTCAAACTCTAACTTTTCCTGAGCCACCTTGACGATAGAAATCGCTTCTGCAGTAATTGGACAGCCTTTATTTGCTTTCGGTCCAATAACGAAAGGACAACTGTCAAGCGAATCTATAATACCATCACTATCTGTATCCCTAGGCGGAATAACAGGTGGGCATCCCTTATTATCATATTCACCAGGAACAGTAGGGCATTCATCTGCATTGTCAGGAACTCCATCTAAGTCTGTATCTGGACAGCCATCAAATTTTTTCGGACCTTTTTCATTAGGACATTTATCCTCATGATCCGGAAGACCGTCTCCGTCTTTATCTGGACAGCCTCCTAGATCTTTCAATCCTTTTTTCTTAGGGCAACGATCCAAATGGTCAGGAACCTCATCCTGATCGGTATCTGGGCAACCATCGAAGGCTTTTACCCCTTTCTGATTTGGACATTTGTCTGTAGAATTTCCGATACCATCGCCATCATCGTCCGGCTCAGGACATCCATCGCCATTACAATCCCCTGCATCATTAGGGCACTTATCCTTCTTATTAGACATAAGATCTCCATCATTATCTTTAGGCATAGGCTTCTGATGAAAAGGTATATTGAAACTCATATTAAATGCAGCATTTCTCGTCTGCGATTTTAGTCCAGCTATACCAGTCCAATCATATAGTGCAAAATTGAAGAATAAAAGTCGAAATCCTATTCCAGCATTAACTTCCTGAGCCAGCATATTATAATTTATAGGAAGATAGAGTCCAAACGATTTATTCTCAACTCTAGGGGTTAAGGCAAACTGCATATTCTGAGTCTTAGATGCCGCGAAATTATTAATCACAAAGCCATAGGTAGCATTTGCAGCGAGATAAATGCCTTTGTATACATTGACATCAATAAAGGCATTCAACTTAGTAGGCGTCCACATGAAATAATCAGCACGAGAGGTATCTAACGTTACTCCATTAAAACTTAATGCAAATAAACTATCTGAATGTCTTTGCACATCAGGGAACTTACTAAATTTGCTATTGGCAATATCTGTTGTCAATGCATTCTCATCAACTGCTATTCGTCTAAAAGGGGCTTTCCCCTTCCACTGGATATAACCATAATCAATGAGACTCAGACCGATTCGATAACTATATTTATTAAGGTCTCTGCGCACGTTATCTGTGCGGCAATCCATTTCATAAGTGTGAACTTTTTTATTCTTTTTTTCAAATATAAAACCGATATCAGCACCAAAACCCATGTTCTCAAAAAATTTGATACTATCTGCTTGTACCTTCGAATTAGTATAAAATGGAGCAGAAATCTGATTGTCTAGTATCCCGTTTGCATTTCTCATTGAATTTTGACTGGCAAATTCGAGCTTTAAATTAGGTGAATACGCATAGGTATTAACCAATCCTATATTCACCTTAGGGGTAATAGCACCTTTTAAGGAAAAGCCGGGTTTGTCGAGGATTACCGTACCCAGGGTCAGGCCTATATTGGCCCACACAGAACCATTAAACATCAAATCTTTGCTTGTAGATTCCTTCCAGTTATTACTATCCTTGTTGTCATACATATAGTTCGCTAATCCGTTACTCACGTTATTGACAGTCATTAACGTTTTTAGATTTGAACTAAGAGCAAAGCTAAATTTATTTTTACGCCCCATAGAGAACATAAAGCTAGGTCCGATGATATCAGCTTGGAGATAGGCATGTTTAGCTGAGGTGCTGAGAACTCTTGGTAGATAGGTATTTTTTGTACTATCATTTAGTTTTGGAGGAGACAATGACATCAAATCCGAACTGACACCCACAAAATTATTAGACCCCCTAGCCCCGACTCCAACTAGATTCATATGAAATCGATATCTACTATCTACTATTTCGGCAGGATTGAAGCTGAGTCCATGCACCCCAGCGTATGGTGTGTTGAATTCGCCAAAATCAAGCTGAGAAACTAGTCTTGAACCTAAGGTGAGAATAACTAGTATTAAAGCGTATCGCATTCTATCTTGTCTAAATTCTTAAAGAATTACAAATTTATAAAAAAGATATGTTTGACTAGCTTTTTTTTAGCATATCCGCTCAACTAAGACCTGATTTCCGCATTTAGTTCTTTCTGATAGACTCCAATGAGTTTTTGAATCATACTATCTATTTCCTTATCAGATAGCGTTTTCTCCTTATTGGACAACTGTAAGCGAATAGCATAAGACTTCTTGCTTTCACCTAATGACTTATCTTTAAATATATCAAAAAGTGTGACTTGATCCAGAGATTTGGCTAAGGTCTTTTTGGCAATGCTTTCTAACCGTTCAAAAGGTACTGACTGATTTATAACCATAGCTAGGTCTCTTTTTACAGCAGGAAATTTATTTATCTCTTGAAAAAGAATCTTTTCGTTCAACTTAGACTTATATATAATATCAAAATCTAGCTCTGCTGCAAAGACCTTCTGTTTTATATCAAACATCTTCTTATCTATTATAAATTCTCCTAGGATGCCTATTTTCTTTTGACCTAGAGAAATTTGGAGTCCATAATTATAATTCGGATCTTGCGCTTCTGCGTAGAGGACATCTAATTTTAAATCTTTTATAAGCTTTTCTATGACAGATTTTAGTTGAAAGTAATCATTAGGTTGGCCTTTGGGTATCTGCCAATTAGGACTCATGTGCATCCCCGTGACTGCTAAAACTAGTTTTTTACGCTGCCTATATACTCCTGATTTATCTTGAAAATACTCATTTCCTATCTCGAACAATGCGAGATCTTTTTGATCTCTATTGAGATTATGTTCTATCACTTCTAGAAACCCTGGCAAAATAGAACTACGCATGCAGTCTAATTCACTTGTCATAGAATTGAGCAATTTTATTGGCTCGGATAGCTTATAATATCGGGACTGTGAAATGGAGTTAGTTATAATCTCTTGGTATCCATTTCCATTTAAAAGGCTTGAAATATGATTTTCTAGCTGGTTAGTGGTTAACCCTTTACTGAAACTCAAGTTAGATCTTAAAAACTTAGGATAGGGCAGTAGATTGTATCCATAAATACGCAACACCTCCTCTATGACATCCTCTTCACGACGGACATCCTCTTTAAACCTCGGCACACTTAATGACCATGTCTCCTGATTGCTTTGACTGATTACTATACCAAGTGCCATTAGAATAAAATCCACCTTTTCTTTTTCGATGCTCATATTGGCATATAGGTCTAGCTTGACTCTAGTTAATGTGACCTCCCAAGGGGCAAATTCTTTATTGACTGGCATGATTAGCTCACCAGCTATGGCAGATTTATCGATAGAAAGAATGATACTTTGAGCCTTTCTAATGGCATACTCTGTTCCATTAGGGTCTATTCCTTTTTCAAACTTCACTGCGGCCTCGGTTCTCAGCGAGAGTCTTTGACTAGTTTGCCGTATGGCTATGGATTTAAAATAGGCTACTTCTATGAAAATAGACTGACTATTAGCATCAATACAAGAGTCTGATGAGCCCATGATACCCGCTAAACCAATAAGCTTTGAACGATCTCTGATGACAATATCTCCCTCTTTTAGTTTGAGTTCTTGTCCATTGAGCGCTGACATTGTTGTATCCCGGGTCAATTCGTCGACTATAATTTCTTCGCCATCTAGCTTAGCTAAATCATAGGCATGAAGAGGCTGACCTAGGTCATGAAGAATATAATTGGTTAGGTCTATTAGTAAATGTTTTGGAGATTCACCTATGGCAGACAACCTGTCTATCATCCATTGAGGCGTCTTATTGATAGAAATATTTTCAATGGTTATTCCTCCAAATTTAGAAGCCAAGGCAGTATTGGAGTGGATATTGAGTTTGCGCCCTGTGAGTCTTTGCTCAAATTGAAATACTGTTTTTCCATCTTCATGAAATATACATTCACCACCTCTAGCGTTGATAGCTGCTGCTAAATCGCGCGCTACACCTTTATGATACATAGCATCCGTTCGATTTGGCGTCAAACCGATTTCGAATATCGTATCGGTATATATCTTAAAATAATCTGCGGCCGGCATTCCCGCCTCAGCATCCTTATCAAGCACTAGAATACCGTCATGACCCTCACCTATCCCTAATTCGTCTTCAGCACATATCATTCCCTGACTTTCTTCTCCTCTTATCTTCGAATTTTTAATACTAAATGATTCTCCATTAGGAGTATAGATAATAGCCCCCTCTACTGCCACAGCTACCTTCTGACCTACAGCCACGTTCGGCGCACCACATACTATTTTTTTTACCCCTAAGTTCTCTCCAAGATTTACCTGCGTCAAACTCAGTTTATCTGCATTGGGGTGCTTTTCACAGCGGATCACCTCGCCTATATAAAAGTGCTCTAGACCTCCTTTAATAGATTGAAATGTTTCTATTGCTTCTACCTCTAGACCTATAGATGTAAGCACTTTAGAGGCCTCCTCGATAGTTAAATTCTCACAGGTCAAATATTCATTCAGCCAATTCCAGGAAATTTTCATTATTGTTTATTTGATTCTTAGAGCCATGTGTATTGCAGAAATGACTATATCTGATTTATTTAATTTATTAGGGATTATCTTCTCACGATATCTGCTCCGATTGCGTTTAACCTTTGATCTATATATTGATAACCTCTATCTATCTGTTCTATATTCTGTATGGTAGATTTACCTTTGGCACTGAGCGCAGCTATCAATAGGGATACACCAGCCCTAATATCGGGGCTACTCATAGTAATTCCTCTCAATTGTCGTTCCTTATTCATACCTATCACTACAGCTCTGTGTGGATCACAAAGTGTGATTTGAGCTCCCATATCTTTCAATTTATCTACAAAGAAAAGTCTAGACTCAAACATTTTTTGATGAATCAATACAGAACCCTTAGCCTGAATAGCAACTACAAGCACTATACTGAGCAAATCGGGTGTAAAGCCTGGCCATGGATGATCATAAATAGTCAGTATCGATCCGTCAATGTATTTGGTGATTTCATAACTTTTCTGAGCTGGTATATAAACGTCATCTCCTCTTATCTCGAGTTTTACCCCCAGCTTTTTAAATACGTCTGGAATTAATCCAAGCATATCTACACGACAATTCTTAATAGTAATTTCAGATTCTGTCATTGCTGCTAGACCAATAAAACTACCTATTTCTATCATATCGGGCAAAATAGTATGCTCACATCCTTTTAGACTAGTCACCCCTTTTATATGTATCAAGTTTGATCCAACACCAGTGATTTTAGCACCCATACTATTAAGCATTGTGCACAGCTGCTGCAAATATGGTTCACATGCTGCATTGTATATGGTAGTGTCTCCAGAAGCCATGACAGCAGCCATGATTATATTGGCAGTACCTGTCACTGAAGGCTCATCTAGGAGCATATAACCTCCTGTTAGCTTTTCTGCGTTGATAGTAAAGAAATCCGAGTTATCATCAAACTCAAATTTTGCTCCTAATTTTTCAAATCCTAGTAGATGAGTATCTATCGGCCTGCGACCTATTCGGTCACCTCCAGGCTTGGGAAGATAAGCTTTTCTATAGCGAGATAGCAAGGGGCCGAGAACCATAACAGAACCTCGGAGCGCAGCACCTTTGATTTTGTACTCATCTGATGTTAGATAATTTAAATCTATATTATGTGCCTTAAACTGACATATACTTCTAGAAATACGGGTTACTTCTACACCCATGCATTCCAATAAATCAATTAAATTATTGACATCCCGGATATCAGGTATATTATGAATAGTGACTAAATCATCTGTCAAAAGAACTGCACAAATAATCTGCAGGGCTTCATTCTTAGCTCCTTGAGGAATCAAATCTCCTCTTAATTTTTTACCTCCATTTATCTCAAATACAGACACAATATATTAATTAGACGTTCATGTTTTTTCGTTTACTCTACAAAAGCAAATTCCTTACTTATTATTTTGATAATTGTTATTTGGTCGATTTCCCTGGTTATGATGTCCGTTACCTTTTTTCTTTTTCTTCTTCTTGTTATTGCTATTCTTATTTGGATTATGATTCATGGTCATCTTACCCTTTGGCAATAGGTGTCTGATAGACTCATCATCTGCCATTTCTAACATACCAGTAGAAATATTATAAAGATCATTCTTGACAATTGCATCATTAACTACTTCATTATTCCAGGTTTTATGAACCAATTTCATGTAGCTAGCTATAGGGCCAGCTATCACTCTTCTTTGCTCCTCTGATTTGTATTTAGCTTGTTCGATAAACTCTACTATATATCTTCCATAGTGCCTGAATTTATTCTGACCAGAAGGATAAGGCAATGACTCAGGCACTGGTACAATAAAATCTCGCTGAGCTATATCATAAGGGGCATCTACATCAAGCTGGTAGTCAGTGATAAAAAATAGATGATCCCATAATTTTTTTCTGTAATCTTCCGTAGATTTCACTGCTGGAGCTAGCTGCGCCATATATTCTACAATAGCATAAGCCACCTTAGTGCGTTTTTCTCTATCGCCTTCCTGCATTGCATGCATGATAAATTTTTGAATAATTTTGCCGTACTCTTTCAGTATAATCGGCTCTTCTTTTACATAATAATGCATAATAATTTCTAAGTTGTCTTTTATGTATGAATCAATCTACCTGCTGATTCTGTTTAGAGCTATCTATTGTCTTCATCTGAGGACTAGCCGCTATTTTTCCTAGGTCAAATCCCAACCTCTTTGAAGTAGTTCGAGGCGAATTTCCATTTTTTTCTATCATAGCATATAGCGGAATATATCGGACATCGTTAAAGGAAGGAGCCCATAAATCATAGTTCACACTAGTAGTAATACAATTTTCAATTACCATATGCACCATATCACCTTCAAAAATTTGATTGACTAAATCTGTAAATAGTGACCCAATAGCACCCATACCCTCAATAAAAAATTTATTGTCCTTATTGATAAAAATTCTACAGACTAGCTCTCCTATATCCTGCATTCGATTGTATTTTACAGAATCATTAAGAAAATTGAACACCTCTATCATACAGAAATAGGCTCTCGAATGATCCTCTGCTATATAGTTGGTATTAAATAAAGAGTGCGATCTATCAAACGAGAAAATATTCGAATGCAAAGAAAATATGAGCAAATCACCTCCGAATTGCAACCAAAATTCATGCTTGTTTACGTCCTTGTAGGCGACCTGAACTCTTTTATCTACAGCAGCCATTTCGCTAGCTAAAATATCAGATGAATGAATAGCAGCAGACCTCAAGGTCTCAAAAGCGATGTAGGAATGTTCGAATATATCCTGCTTGACTACAGCTATGGAGCTCAGACTTTCTTTGGCCCTGCTGAAATCATATCCCATTTCTATATAAAAATCTTAGTGATTATACATACCTCGGCACTCTGCTGACTCTGAGTAGAACAACTCCAGTAATGAGCATAATAGAAGAAATCAAAAAAGATAAAGATACACCAGAATCGAGCATAGAATATTTTATTTGATCATTATACTCGATGTTTCCTGGACTATTGAGAAATACGAAAAATGTAATCAAAAACATTATTAATCCCCAAATTGTTAATAAAGTAGCTAAAGGCTTAATCATTGGATTTCTATTTTTACAGGCAAATATAAAGGTAAATCTATAAAAATATTTGAATAATTCTAAATGCTCTATTCCAAGGAGGTAATTTCTATACATAATACTGAAAAAGAGGTGTTTTTGTATCTAAAGAAGACTCGAAATCACAGCTATCGAATTACGGCGAATAAAATATCTATGACCTTACCCAGTGTATATAAGAATCCCGAGACCATAGATAAACATAAAAACGAGTTATTAGAAAAAATCAAAACCCTCCTCATAGCCCAGCCTAAATGGGTGAATACAAAACACATATTAGATTTACCCAGGTTAACGATAGTGAATGATGAATATGCGCTCATTAGAAAGGAAGAAGGCATATATAAAGCCGAACTAGTGGTAAATCAAAAAAAAATCTATCTTCCCTTTTTATTGACAGATAATGATAAATCCAGGCTTTCTAAACTCATAATTCAGGCCTATCACAAAAAAATAGATGCTAGAGTGCGATATCTCAATGCTATAACTATAGCCAAGACCATAACCCATGTAACCATCAAAAACAATCAATCTACCTGGGGGCTTTGCTCCTCGCGGGGTGAAATTACATTATCACTTCATACTCTCTTCGCTCCTTTATGGGTTATAGACTACATCATAGTGCATGAACTATGCCATCTAGTGCACCATGACCATTCCCCTCGATTTTGGAGTTTAGTAGAACGCTTTTACCCCAAATATAAACTTGCTAAAAAATTTTTAAAGGAAAAGGGTATGGGCCTAGCTTATTGAGATAAATTCGTAAAACGGGGCTATTTACTTCTGAAGAGTCAAAGGATTCGATATATTTAAATTTACTTTAGAAAATTTTATATTTTATAACTTAAATAATAATAATTAGATTTGCCTCTATTAATGTTGCAAACTTGATTGTAAAAGTGTTCAATTATACTCAAATTAACTATCTGGGTGGCTATAGGTCATATACTGATAACGCCAATGATGAAAGCGACAATGATCAAAAATTCAATTCATTGCATTTAGAATTTCCTGAACTATACGGCAATATTGTCTTAACAACATGATTTTTGTCTTTCTAATTCCTACTTCACACAAAAACCTATGATATTATATCCCTCAATAAAAAAGCAGTTTACAAGAATGAAAAAATCCTTAGTATGCTTTTCATTACTAATCATTTTTTTTAATATCAATAAGACTGCTGCACAGTCAATATCAAATACCAAATATAAAGGTATAAATTCTGGAATTCATTTTTGTATAGGTTCTACGGATACGGTGAAATTCGATACCACCGG
>Ga0208722_1000231_pt1 | contig 15269 bp, 16 predicted proteins | sample LakMenEpi21Sep11_FD_150722 | JGI IMG/M metagenome (GOLD analysis project Ga0208722, IMG submission 150722) | Freshwater microbial communities from Lake Mendota, WI - 21SEP2011 deep hole epilimnion (SPAdes) | ecosystem: Environmental > Aquatic > Freshwater > Lake > Epilimnion/Euphotic zone ... | reverse complement strand
CCATGTATTAATCTGCATAACACGTCTCTTCCCAGACTATCTGCTCCCAGATAAAACACTGTTTTTCGAATACTCGTTTCTGAATCCAAGACACTTAACTCCCAATCAGAAGAATTATATTTCTTATAATTCAGACCATTCTGATTATGATAAAAACTATCTAAAAGAATGAGCTGATCTATATCACTATTATCTTTAGAAAGAACGACTAAATAATAAGCTGTATATCCAGGTTTTTTAAAGCGAAGACTCAAGTTTTGATTATTCGCATCAGGGCTAGTATTGGTCACCAGCTTATGCCCTATAAGACTCAGCAGAATCAGTATGACAATAAAGCCCCCGCCAAATAGGGCTAGTTTATTTTTCATAAATCTTCGTAAGGAGGCTAAATTGGCTTGCATTAAGGAAATTATCTAACTATAATTCTCAATTTTACGTAAAGATATGCTTTATCTTCAAAATGATAAAACCTATGCAATTCTATACACCTGTGAATAAAAAAAAACTACTCCAAGTCGAATAGTAAAATTTGAGTTATTTTGCAAAGCCTTAGTGCACTTGATGTGAAACAAATAGGACTATTTTTATTAACTTTTATCGCCACTCAAGGCTGGTCTGGGGAAACACCGAACAGAGAAACAGAGCTATTGTCAAATATTGAAGCCGAATTTTTAAAAGCTACTATAACCTATACTAGTAAAGATTCCCTTTTTTTCAATGACTTTGAGGAGGCTCTGGTATCATTGGCCATTACAGACCAATATAAAGATTCGGAGAAACTCATTTATTATAATTATCTCTACCTGCTCATAAAAGATGTGAATCTCAATCTATACGCAGCTAAAAAACTAGAAGAACACGACTACAGGCGAGCCATACGCCTTATGCCTTCCATATTTTACTACAAGCATCAAGGCAGTCTGACTGTCTTCTTAAAGCAAAATTTTCAAGATGCGTTAAAAGCTATACCCTATTTAAATAAAGACCCCGAGGTCAAACAATTTCTCATACAAATGGCTATTGAAAATCCACGGTCATTCTACAGTCAGATAGAGGATTTCGGTCAGATAATCGATCTAGGTCAGATTATGGATTTAATTATCAGTTTAGACCCCATTCCGTGGCTAAGACAATTAGAGAAAAATACATATTTAGCAGATTTAGCATCCAATTCCAGCAGTCAGATTGTGAAAAAAGTGCTTGAAATAAAATCCCGGATGGGTATTAATTCTGAGCTTTACTATCTTCTCGATGACATTATCAAAAATTCATTTAATGACTCACATGAGTGGGAATTCAAATCTAATCAATACGTATTAACTAAGAAACTATTGGCTGCCACTATAGATACTACTGCCTATGCGCGTATTTCAGCCATGCAATTTCTCTCTAAAAAAGGAGATTGGGTATTTGATGAATATTTTGACAATGGAGAATCCGTATTAAGTCAATTTAGCACGCAGGAAATTTTCTTACTTATGGTTCTCAAAAATGAGACTGCCAATACTAGTGAACTTACTGCTATTTTAAAGTATCTTTCAAAATTTGATGACGATTTAATTTCTGATGAGTTTTTACAAATACTCCCAGAATCTATTCTCATTAATTTCATCAATAAAATATTCGAGTCAAATCTTGAAAATGATCTGAAAAAAATCTTAACTGAAAATGGTCTAAATCATTGTATACAAGTACTAGATAATTCTAAAACTAGACTACCACATAAAAATGAAGATTGGTTCAAACGAAAATATAATTACGAAAATGAAATAAAGCAGAAAAAGCAAGAATTAACCAAAGCGATTACCAATACCTTTCACCTTAATAAAACACAACTTTCACTTCTATCTTGGGCTAGAAATATCAATAAAATAGATAGCAACCTATTATCAATTATTAAAAGTCCAATAGGTAATCGATTCATAGATTATCTAGCTGCCTATCATCCTCATATTATACTGAAAAATAAAGAAACCCTTAAAAACCTACCTGAATTTCCCAATATAGTCAATAAATTAGCCTATTTCTCTCCCAACTCAATAAAAAAATATTTAGGAAACTCTGACAATGTTATTGCGAAAACCATACAAGCATCGACCGAGCCTATTCCTAAAACCATCATAGGAATATTCAATCAATACCAGTATAATACCAAGGCATATTCACTCATTCATAAAATATTGAATAGAGAACTCACTCTAGACGAAGCCCATAGAATAGGTCAGTCTGAGGTGCCATATCTCAAAACCTTGATGAATATCACTGTTCAGAAAAATCCTCTAGGCATCCATAGTGTAGAAGAGGAGCAGAATCAGTTATCACTCAAATTTATTAGGTCCATTAATGATAATCCATCGCAGTCGCACCCGAATCTGCGTGAGATCAAGCAATTTAATGCTAAGGAGATTTATTCTCTGATGGTGCTAGGTAAAGAAGAAATATTTCAATTTGCTTTTGACAACTGCTACTCTGTTTTCATCCAAAATTTAGGAGAGACCAGTATGATAGATTTCCTTCCCAAGGTCAATCAATATAAATTTAGAGAATTTTGCACCCTCTTGGCCAATTTTCACAAATTCCCAGAGCTATTTTACAGAAATAGCACTCCTGAATCACGACAGCAATTTTTGGAAAAACTAACTAAGATAGATTTCAGCGATATTAATTGCATAGAAGAGGCTGCCGTCTTATGTGAGTTTGTCAATAACTGTGACCATTCTGAGATACAAATAGCAGTTCAGAAAATCATCAAAGCTGAATACGATCTTGCAGAGACTAGAAAGGATCAACTAGCTATGGCTGTATATAGTCTATTAGCTAGTAATATTGGGAATAGAGCGCTCGTGCACCAAGATTGGTTCAAGCAGAAAAAGGAAAGCTTTTCTAAATTTTCTCTAAGCTATATAGATGTAGCAGAGTTGAAGAAAAAACACAATAAAATAATAGAAGTCAGTTTTTTTTATAATGATGGAGATGGTGTAGCTTCATTTAATAATTATATTCAAATGTTTAGATCCATGCCCAAATGGTATATCCAAGATTTAGGTAGTTACTACTATATTTCTTCGCTAGAAGGCAATGATTACGATATATTCGCAAATAAACCGCAGCAGGAAATAGCCGGTCAGCAAGCGATAAGAGATTACCTCGTATATAACAATCTAGAACCATCCATCATCGTCCACAGAGGGCACAGCTATCATAGTCAGAAAACAATAGATCAGATGGTAGGTAGCCCTAAATTTATTTTTATGGGGAGTTGTGGGGGATATTATAAAATATCTGAGCTACTCGTTCGGTCACCCGACGCTCAAATCTTATCTACTAAGCAAGTAGGTACCATGAGTATCAATGACCCCATGCTTAAATCTATACGTGAAATTCTTCGTACAAATAAAAACCTAGACTGGCCTTTATTCTGGGCCGATCAAGAAATGAAACTAAGAGGCAACAAAGATTTTAAAATGTACATCCCTCCGCATAAAAATAATGGTGCACTTTTCGTCAATGCATTTTTTAAAGTGGTGGGGTTATAACCTCGGACAGATTTATCTTCTTAGATACCTAACTAATTCATCCAGAGCTTTTCTTCTATGACTAATAGCGTTTTTCTCTTCGGGACTTAGCTCCGCATTTGTTTTAGTATAGCCGTCAGGGATAAAGATCGGATCATAACCAAATCCATTTTCGCCTCTTGGATTCATTGCTATACATCCTTCCATATTTCCTTCAAACACGTCTTCCCTTTCCTTGTTTTTATATGTAATGATAGATATGAATCTGGCCTTACGATTTTCCGATTCGCCGAGTTCTGACAAAACTTTTTTATAATTAGTGATATCATTTCGTTCCTCTCCAGCATAACGAGCGCTATAAGCACTAGGTCTTCCATCTAAAGCATCTACCTCTAATCCACTATCCTCAGCTATGCATGGCAAATTAGTTTTTTCAAAAAAGAAATTGGCCTTATGAATAGAGTTTTCTCTAATAGTATCAAAGGGTTCTGGTATCTCACCTTCAAAATTAATATCTGCAAGTGACAATACTTCATAGCTTGAGCCTAATATGCCTCTAACTTCTTGTATTTTTTTCGCATTGGAAGTAGCAAAAATCAATTTCTCCATGTTTCAAGAAGCTAAATAGTCGTATCTTTTATAGTGCCTGCTCCTACGGTCACATTAGTGGCTTCATCTACCAAAATAAAACTGCCGGTATTTCTATTTTTAGAATAGGCATCATAAAATAGGTCCGAAGTACATCGCAGCAAGACCCTACCAATATCATTCATTTCCAAAGAGGTTGAATCAGGTACTCGACTCAGGTTATTGATGTCCATTTTATATTGAATAGATTTCACCATAGCTTTTACATCTTTGGTAGAATGTTTTAGAACATATTTCTGCATGGGAGCCAATGGCTTTTCGCTCATCCAGCATATCATAGCCTCTATGTCTTGACTTCTTCTAGGCAGATTCTGCTCACGTACTATCATATCTCCTCTAGAGATATCTATTTCATCATCTAGTTGTATTGAGATAGATTGCGGAACGAATGCCTCCGTGATTTCCTTATCACCTTGATAAATAGATTTTATCTTACTCGCAAATCCAGAAGGTAGCACCATGATAGTATCTCCTTGCCTCAGAATACCTCCCATCATGCGTCCTGAAAATGCTCTGAAATCATGAAATTTGTCTGACTGCGGACGAATCACTCCCTGCACCGCAAATCGAGCATCCACCATATTATTATCATTGGCTATATGAATATTTTCTAAAAGGTACATGAGTGTTGCACCTTCATACCAAGGCATATTTTCTGATTTATACACGATATTATCTCCCTTCAAGGCAGAGATAGGAATGAAATGTACATCACGGATAGAGAGTTTAGATGCAAATTCTTTATAAGCGACTTTAATACTTTCGTAAATAGTTTCATCCCAGTCTACTAAATCCATTTTATTGATACAGATAGCTAAATGAGGAATCCCCAATAGCGAAGCTATAAGCGAATGACGCTTGGTCTGCTCTATAATTCCTTTTCGAGCATCTACTAATACTATAGCGAGATTAGCGGTAGAGGCGCCCGTCACCATATTACGTGTGTACTGAATATGACCTGGGGTATCTGCTATAATAAATTTTCGCTTGGGTGTAGCGAAATAGCGGTAAGCTACATCTATTGTGATGCCTTGCTCCAATTCTGCTTTCAATCCGTCGGTAAAATAAGCTAGATTTAATTTCTCCTCTCCCTTACGCATACTGATGCGCTCTATAGCATCTATTTGGTCTTGAAAGATAGATTTCGAATCATAGAGCAATCTTCCTATGAGTGTACTTTTCCCATCATCTACACTCCCCGCAGTGGTGAAGCGAAGAAGCTCCATGCTCAAATAACTCTCACTACTAAATTTTTCACTCATACTGAATTCTATAAATTAAATGACTAGCGCTCTATTAAGATATCATTTCCTTTTAGGAATACTAAAAAATAACATATAGAAAATGAGGTAGAGTATTAAGGCTAGTAAAGTGCTCAATATTGTTTTAAACAAAATATAAAATACATTAGCTAGTTCACCTAACTCTATAAAAAAATAAAATAGATGAAACAAAAACAATCCGATAAACAAATAAGTCAAAACAAAATTTTCTCCTTGAACTTTTACACTTATCTCACTCTCCTCTTCTATTGACTTATTATAAATAAGTTGCAAAATATATGATTTTATAAAACAAATAAATACCGAAGCCGCTATTCCAAACCCATAAGTATTGCATAGCATATCTATGAGAGCCCCATAGAAGAAACCAATAAGCATAGTATATACAGGCTTTATATTTCTTGGTAATAGTAGAAGAAAAACAGGATAAATTTTTGGATTAAATAATCCATAAAAATTTAGGCCATTTCCGATGAAAATTTGCATTACAGTTACAGAAAAGCCAATAATAATTAAATTAGTCCACCGTCTGCTCATCAGTTGCTATTTTTTTGAAATTTAGCAATAGTATCTTCCAGCTTCCTAATTTCTGGTCTTTCTATATTTTCTATTAAGTATACATACCTCAAATTAGTGAAATCATTATATAATCTAACCTTTATATTCGCAAAATTACTTTTACTATCTTCTGAATATTCTTCTACTACACCTACTGGCAGCCCGGCTGGGTAATAACTAGAGTATCCACTCGTTTCAATAATTTCTCCTTTCTTTAGTTTGATATGCTTGGGGATTTCCTCCAGCTCAGCAACCGTGATATCTCCTCCCTTCCACCTCAATTGACCAATATTAAGTGTAGATTTATTTCTTACACTTACATTATTATCTTTATTGAGAATAGACATGATACTGCAGAAATTTTCGGACACATCAATAACCACCCCTACAGGGCCTTTGCCGCTAATTACTGACATATCTTTCTTTATTCCATCCTTACTTCCCTTATTTACTATTAAAAAATTTCTCAATTGAGATACGGTATTGCTTACTATCTTGCCATGAACTACCCTGGCAGAATTAGGGAGCTGAACAGGATATAAGCCTAGAATAGAATCATCTATTTTGGCATTCAAACGAGCGCTTGTCTTGTATAATTCTTGCCTAAGTTTAGCATTCTCCATAGCTAAGGCTTCATTCTGCAATGGCATATTGATAAGGCTAGTCACATTAGCTACTTTCTCGTTGATATTAGCTGCCAAATAATTAGATCGACTAATCATATTTGAATGATGATAATCATTATATCTAGAAATAATATAAAGTGCAGCGACCTGCAATAAAATAAAAACTAAAAATGGAAATACTCTCTGAAAGATGACTATTACATTCCCCATAGAACCTTAGACTGATTTAGCTCTTGAGCACTGCTGCAAAATTTTCCATATTCTTTAGAGCAATATTAGTGCCTCTAGCAACAGCTAACAATGGGTCATCGGCTACATGTACTTTTAGCTTCGTTTTCTCACTCAGACGCTTATCCAGTCCTCGGAGCAAGGCACCCCCTCCAGTCAGATAGATACCTGTACGGTATATATCTGCTGCTAATTCAGGTGGAGTAGTCTCCAACGCTTTAAGTATGGACTCTTCTATTTTTTGAATAGATTTATCCAAGGCATCCGCTATCTCATGATAAGATATGATGATCTGCTTTGGAATGCCCATAACATTATCTCTTCCTTGCACTGGGTATTCTGGTGGCGGGTTATCTAAGTGGGTTAAAGCCGAACCTACATTTTTCTTAACGGCTTCAGCTGTAGGTTCTCCAATATTTAGATTGTGCTGAGTTTTCATATAATCCATAATATCCTTAGTTAGCTGATCACCTGCTAGGCGAATGGACTGATCACAAACTATTCCAGACAAGGCTATAACAGCAATTTCTGTTGTGCCACCTCCTATATCTACTATCATATTGCCTTCTGCCTCTTTCACATCTATCCCGATACCTATGGCAGCTGCCATGGGTTCGTATATAAGTTTTACTTCCTTACCACCTGCTCGTTCGGCACTCTCTTTCACAGCTCTAAGCTCCACTTCAGTAATACCTGAAGGAATGCAAATAACCATTTTATAATTAGGGGGAAGTTGAAGAAAATTACTTTTGGAGATAAGGCCAATCATACCTCTAATCATATTTTCAGCGGCGTGGAAATTAGCGATAACTCCATCTTTCAGAGGCTTTACCACCTCTAGATTTCTATGCTCTTTCCCCTGCATCTGTCTAGCCTTTTCACCTATAGCTATCACTTTATCGGTAATCTTGTCAATGGCGACCATTGAAGGTTGATCTACTACCACTTTATCATTGTGCATGATAATAGTGTTCGCGGTACCTAAATCTATGGCAATCTCTTGTGTAAGGAAACTAAATAATCTCATTGAAACTTAACTGAGTCTAACTTTTTATAAAAGTACAAATTTACAGTAATTCGTCGAATAAACTATTTATTTTTTCAAGTCCTATTTTATGCATTATATTTATCAATTGAAATTAGTCATGGATTGAGATCTTATTCTCATTTATTTTCATGCTGAATCTAGCGGAATTGCCTTTTTAGCAGGTTTTATATCTGCAGCTTCAATCAAGGGAGGTCGAATTCATATCCGAGCGAGAATCCAATTTAATCACAACATGGTATGAGAGATTCTTTTTTCAAGTATTGTGGCCCTCCTTCCATTTCATTTCGATCCATTTATACTGGTTATAGGAGTTTTTAGCCTATATTGCGTTATCAGCGGAAGGCGCTGCCTGATGATTAAAAAGTCAGACTATTAGCCCAAAATCGATACCTATAATGCCTATATTTTCACCCGCAATTATTTGCTTATGAAATAGTTATCATTTATTTTTCAAGGCCGAATAAGTATAAATTTAACTGTATTTGGTAGTCTAGGTATTCTGGCGGGTATCCGAGACTTAAATTCATTTAAAGATATGAACTAGCTTAAAGCAGATAGACATTAAGCATCATATTAATAAAATTTTAGGAGGATTATATAGCTGCTTTGACTACTATTTTAATAGTTAACTGCCCTTCCTAGCTGTTGGGACTGGCTTTCACCCAAGGTCACAGGTAGTATTTTGCCACCTATTATAATATCAAACTTATAAACAAACTATCTCAAACTTAAACTCTATATATTGAATACAAATAGATTGACCTATGTCAGGTGTAAGAGAATGATAGAAAAAGTTTTGGGCGTTTTTTTTGACTAATTTTACTAAATATTAAGCGGTATTAAGCCTCCGATTGCAGATTAATTCTTAATTTTGTAGACTAAAAAATATATTCATGTCCCTAGGATTTTACAAAGTACCTATAGCTAAAAACGACCCGGTGAGGTCATACGGAAAAAATAGTCCTGAGAGAGCAGCTTTGCTCGCAGAAGTTAAGCGACTTAAAAGTCAAACCATAGACATCCCGATGATTATAGGTGGCAAAGAAGTCACCACATCAGAGAAAATAAAATTAACACCCCCGCATGAGCATAGTCATATACTAGGCCATGCTTCCAAAGGCACTGCGCAGCATGTGCAGGATGCGATTGATGCCGCATTAGCCGCCAAGGAGAAATGGGCCGCTATGCGATGGGAACAGCGTTTGGCAATATTTATGAAAGCGGGAGATCTACTCAAAACTAAATATAGAAACACTGTATTGGCTGCCACCATGTTAGCACAGAGTAAAAATGTATTTCAAGCGGAAATAGATGCCGCTTGTGAGTTGATCGATTTCTTGCATTTCAATGTAGAATTCGCTGCTGAAATATATGGAGAGCAACCCTATAGCCCAGACGGAATGTGGAATAGACTTGAATATAGACCCCTCGAAGGATTTGTATTGGCGGTTACTCCATTTAACTTTACGGCCATTGCAGGCAATTTACCCACGAGTGCAGCTATGATGGGAAATACTGTAGTTTGGAAATGTGCCAATACACAGATTTATTCTGCTCATTTTCTTATGAAGCTTTTTATGGAAGCAGGTATGCCAAATGGTGTCATCAATTTAGTTTTTTCAGGTGGAAAAGACGTCGGGGAGGTTTGTTTTAAACATCCTGATTTCGCAGGCGTTCATTTCACAGGATCAACTGGAGTATTCCAAGGAATGTGGAAAGCTATAGGAGACAATATTCAAACGTATAAAACATACCCACGAGTAGTAGGTGAAACGGGAGGAAAAGATTTTGTTTTCGCACACCCTGAAGCGGATGTACATGCATTTTCTGCAGCACTAACTAGAGGTGCTTTTGAGTACCAAGGCCAAAAATGCAGTGCAGCCTCCAGAGCCTATTGTCCAGCTTCTCTCTGGGAAACAGTCAAGTCTAACTTAATGAGAGATTTGAAAGAAATTAAAATGGGCACGGTAGAAGATCCATCCAATTTTGTCAATGCGGTCATTGATGAGGCTTCATTCGATAATATTGTCAATTATATAGAAGCGGCTAAAAAATCAAATGATGCTGAAGTCATTCTAGGCGGTGGGTATAATAAATCTCAAGGGTATTTCGTAGAGCCTACCATCATCCTCGCTAAGAAACCTCAATACACTTCTATGTGTGAAGAAATATTCGGGCCTGTATTGACGATCTATGTATACGAAGATGTAAAATGGAGAGAAACACTAAAAATAGCGGATGCTACTTCCCCTTATGCATTGACCGGTGCTATATTTTCACAGTGCAGATATGCTATAGAAGAAATGACGGAAGCGCTTAAAAATTCTGCTGGAAACTTTTATATCAATGACAAACCAACAGGAGCTGTAGTAGGTCAGCAGCCATTCGGTGGCGCTAGAGCCAGCGGCACCAATGATAAAGCAGGTTCCAAACTCAATCTCCTCCGCTGGGTATCTGTCCGAACGATTAAAGAAACGTTTAATCCGCCGCATGATTATAAATATCCATTCTTAGAAAAATAGTGATCAGTAATCAGCGATAAGACGTCAGTTTTAAGATTAAGCAAATGGAAAATAATAGTAAAATAGTAAAATTTGAAGATTTAAACGTTTGGCAAAAATCTCAAGATTTAGCTGTTGAAATTTATCAAATTTTCAAAGACTCCAAGGAATTTGATTTAAGAAGTCAAATTATTAGAGCGACACTTTCCATTTCTAATAATATAGCTGAAGGATTTGATCGACATTCAAAGAAAGAGTTTATTCGTTTCTTAAATATCGCTTTAGCTTCCAATAGTGAACTTAAATCAATGCTTTACTTTCTAAAAAGAGTTAAATTATTGAACGAGTTGGAAGCCATTAAACTTCAAGAAAATTTAATAGAAATATCTAAGTTGCTAAATAGATTAATAAAGTCAGTAGCAAAGTCCGCAAAGAACTGACTGCTGCCCACCGACCACTAAAAACTAAATAAATGAAAAAAATACATATCATAGGCCTTGTAATCATAGCTGTAGCAATAGGTTTCATATTTACCAAGAGTAATGAATACTCGACCTACGCAGATTTCAGCACGGCTATGGAAAATGAAAGTTCTGAATATCATATCGTAGGTAGACTCAATAAATCCAAACCACAAATCTATGACCCGATAAAGGATGCTAATCTTTTTGAATTTTATATGGTAGATGAAAAAGGGTTAGAATCTAGAGTAATCTATAAAGGTACTAAACCAGATGGGTTCGATCAAACAGAGAAAATAGTCGTAGCTGGAAATTATGATAAAAATTATTTTCATGCGAGTACTATTCTCATGAAATGTCCCAGTAAATACGTAGATGAGACGAAGGATGTCAAAGGTTGATTTGTCAATTTGCTAATTTAATAATAGTATAGCAAATTACACCTATGACGCTAATGACTATTCTATTGCTATATTCCCACTAGATGATGACTCAGGAAAATAACACTATCTGCAGACTCACTATGCTTTGGGCCTTCGCCGAAGGTGGTTTGGGAGGATTTATGCATTTACTTCATATTCCTATGACAGGATTTATCGTAGGGGGCATTTCTATAATTATCAATGTTTTTACAGCAGCCTATTCAAAAATTAACGCTCGAATCATGCTGAGTAGTTTAGGATTAGTTTTGCTTTGCAAATTTGCCCTCAGCCCACAAAGTCCGCTAGGAGCATATGTTGCTGTGTCTTTTCAAGGTCTATTAGCTATTTTCATTTTCAAATTGACAGGAGTCAATAGAGTATCTATTCTCTTCTATGCTATCCTAGTTATGCTAGAAAATGCTATACAAAAACCTCTTATGGCCTATCTAATTTTTGGAGATGAACTCCTACAAGGTATAGAGCTAGTCGTCAACAAATTTTTTAAAAATATAGCACAAACCAAGAATTTTCTTAGTTCTATAACCTTTCTATATTTCGCCATTTATGCTGCTTGGGGTGTCGTTATCGCGCGCTGGTCTTATCATTTTTTACAGAGTATTGAGTCCTATACATTAGATAAGAAAGCATTAATGTCAATAGAAAAATCGGAAGAACGACCAGCAAGAAGTTATAGTAAATCAATTCTTTCTGTCCTCCTAATTTTTTTCATTTTCTTCATTCTCTTTTTTTATTTTTCCTCTCAAAAAATATCATGGTCAGTCTATGCTCTAAAAGCCATTGCATGGTTTCTTCTCCTTGGATTTATTTTACCCATAATCCTACGACTAGGGTTAACATATTTTTCTAAAGCAGAATCTACTTCCGTATCCAGCGCACTTAGCTTTATGCCCAAAATCAAACAAAACTTTTTTTATAGTATAGACCTAGTTCGTGATAAAAAAGGGCTAGCCAAAGTCAAACAATTTATCTTTTTTATCGTTTTCTTAAATGTATTCCATTCTGACGATGACATCTAATATATTCATATTATCTGCCCCTATCCAGACAGGGAAAACCACTGCTCTCATGGAGTTTTGGGAGATGGGCATCACGAGTTTTGATGGATTTATCACACCCGATATAGATGAATCTAGAAAGCTCATTTTTCTAGATACAGACGAAGAAATCCCCTTTCAGCTAGAGGATAATGCAAAGGAAGATGTTCTCCAAATAGGTCGATTTAAACTGTGTCAATCGACCTTCAATGCCGTAAAAAATAAATTAAAAAATCTTCACAATACAAGTGCACAACTTATTATTATAGATGAGATAGGACCTCTAGAGATGAATAATTATGGATTTGAACCTGAACTTTCATCCTTTATCCAAAAATTTAAGGAGATGAATTCTTCGCAGTTGCTCATTATAGTCGTTCGCAATACCATACTCAATGCCGCTATTGAAAAATACAAGTTAGAGGATGCCGCCGTGCTTTCGTTGAATTCATTTATAGATAAATTTTTAGCCGAATGAACGGTCTTGTATTAGCGGGAGGACAATCAAGTAGAATGGGCAGAGATAAGGCCTTGATCGACTATCACGGTCTACCTCAGTATGCCTATGTGTATGAATTATTGCTTGGATTTTGCGATGCTGTATTTATATCTTCTCGAGAAAATAAATACCCCCTCCCTACTCTATTAGATAACTCAAAATACGAGAATATGGGTCCTATTGCTGGGCTATTGACCGCATTTGATTATCAAGAGACTGATTGGTTAGTGCTGGCGATAGACTATCCCGCGATTACAGCCAAGGACATCGAGAAATTACTCGTTCCACATTCTAAATTAGCTGCGGTCTACTACCATCCAGAGACTGAATTTTTCGAGCCTTTTATTGCCTGCTATCGCAAAGAATTTAAACCATTTCTTTTCGCAGAATATGAACTAGGAAACACCTCTATGCAAAAATTGCTCCATCGCGCCGATATACACAAAGTATTGCCTGAAAATTTAGAGGCGATAAAAAGTATCAACGATGTTAGCAACTAAATTTCCGATATTTGCCCTATGCCTGCCACTCATAATGTTTCTATCACAAAATTCGACCATGGTCAATTCCATACAAAGGATGATGTCTTGGCGGTGGAAGAGCCCTTAGAAATTAGCTTACAGTATTTTGAAAATGGCGAAAAGAAAAGACAATCTGTTTCGATTACTATGCGCACACCGGGTTTTGAAAGGGAGTTAGCTCTTGGGTTTTTATTTACAGAAGGTATCTTGACCCATGCAGTCCAAGTGGAAAAGGTTTTAGCTATGGGAGAAAATTATATCACAGTTTTTCTCAAAGAAGAGGCTAGCGTGGAACTAGAGAAACTCAAACGAAATTTCTATACGACAAGCAGTTGTGGAGTCTGTGGCAAATCATCGATCCATGCTATTCGTACGATAGCTTCAGATTATATCCAGCATCAAACAGAACCAAGAACGTTGACTGCTGATATACTCACCTCACTGAAAGAAAAAATAAACGCTCACCAATCCAATTTCAGCCAGACAGGAGGTATTCATGCGTCTGCATTGTTCGATTTCGATGGAAAATTAATCTCTATCTATGAAGATGTAGGCCGCCATAATGCCTTGGATAAATTGATTGGTCACCATTTCATAGATGATCCACTTGATTTCTCACAGCATATTCTCCTACTTAGTGGGCGAGCTAGTTTCGAACTGATTCAGAAAGCTATCATGGCCAAGATACAGGTCGTCTGCGCTATAGGAGCTCCCTCCTCTCTAGCTGTAGAATTAGCAAAGGAATTTGATATTACGCTTCTAGGTTTTTTAAAAAATCAATCTTTTAACTTATACCATATTTCCAAAAACAATATACTCCCCTATGAAAATTAGAATCAAAGGCAATACCATCCGATTGAGATTGGTAAGAACAGAGGTCAAGCAACTACAAGAGCAGGGCTATGTAGAAGAAAAAACAGACTTTTCATCGAGCGAATTTAGTTATAGACTAGAGGCCAAAGAGGGAATTAAAGGTTTAGAAGCTCAGTTTTCTTCCAATAAAATCACCATCTATCTGCCTAAATCAGAAGCACTCATCTGGTATGATACGGATCAGATTACCTATAAAAATAATTTTGAAAAACTTCTTCTCCTGATAGAAAAAGACTTCGTATGCCTCGACCACACGGACGAAGATCAGAGCGACAATTATGCTAATCCGAATACGAAGTGTTAACTTCATGGAAGTCATGAAATGAAACACTTTTTATTGTCATCTATTTATAAATGAGAAAACTTATTCGTAAATATCTCTCCGATGACCGAGTGCAATAATATCAATAACAAGTTCGTGATCATATATATCATAAATAATACGATAATCCCCCACTCGCACTCTATATCCATGACGCCCTTTTAGTTTTTTATAACCTGCAGGTCTTGGATTTTTTCCTAAGTCTGTAATCTTTTCTAAAATAGGCTGAACAATTTTATCTGAAAGTTTATCCAACTGTTTTTCTGCCCTTTTTGATAATACTATAGAGTAGTTCATTTTTTCACTTTCCTCTTTTTCAGATAATCAGAAAATGAAACACGTTCACCGTTATCCTCTTTTTTGGCTTCATCATATAGCTTGATATCCTTTAAATTCTCTAATTCTTCAATTAGCCTATCATATTCATCCTGAGGAAGAAGGACAAATTCTTTCTTCTTCGAATGATTTATTTTGATACGTTGTGGATTTAGCGTTATCATATTCAATACTATTTTAGTACAAATTTAAGACAAAAAAAATTGATTAGAAGTTCCTTTCTATTTTATGAATTTCATTGGAGTTCGATGAAGGGTTCAATCACCTCACCACCTGAAAACTTATCTAGCGCAGACATGAACGAAGTAATGTCTGTGCTTTGCAATTTACTTTATGGCACAGATACCGTTGCACTAATATCTGCGCCAGTAGG
>Ga0208722_1000227_pt1 | contig 15378 bp, 12 predicted proteins | sample LakMenEpi21Sep11_FD_150722 | JGI IMG/M metagenome (GOLD analysis project Ga0208722, IMG submission 150722) | Freshwater microbial communities from Lake Mendota, WI - 21SEP2011 deep hole epilimnion (SPAdes) | ecosystem: Environmental > Aquatic > Freshwater > Lake > Epilimnion/Euphotic zone ... | reverse complement strand
TTATATATAGCCACCGCAACGATATTAAATTATGTGAGTATAAAAATTGAATATTTATATTATAATATAATATACATATATTATATGAACGAATTAAATTCAAAGATTGATACAGATTTTTCTATTCATATTTGTAATGAATTATCAGATAGTAATTTATTAAATGAATATAAAAAAACAAAATCTGTTAAAAATAAAATAAATAAATTATATGAGATTATTAATATCTATGTTAAAGATAAAGATATAATAAATAAAATAATAAATGATTATTTTAGTGAGTTGATTCCTGCAGGAACAAAAGGCATAATTAGAGGGATAAAATTTAATAATATAATTAAAGAATATATTAATAAATTAGATTTAGATAAAAATATATTTAATATTGAATTTGAAAAAAATATAATTTATTATAAAACAGACGAAATTCCTGATTGGACTATATATAATAAATTAACAAATAAAATATTAATTGGAATGAATCAATTAGATTTAATATCTGGCGGCCATCAATTAAATAGAGGATATAAATATATTATGAATCAGATAAATGATAAAAATATAAAAATAATTTGTGTTATTTGTAATTATATACAATTTAAAAATAATAAAACAAAGGCATATAAATTATATGATTATGGATTTTCAAATAATAATTTATGTTATTTAAATAATTTATCAAATATAATTTATAATTATTTTGATATTAAAGAATCATAATTTTATTTAATTCACATATTAATTCATTTTTAGATATAGACTTTGGCCCAACCGTATTATTTGTATTAAAATTATATTGTATATTTTTAATTTTTGTAAAAAAAGTAATATCATTAATGTCAATATTTTTATTAAATTTAATAAAATAATGTGATTGTATATTTTTATTAATATAATTTTTATCAATAAATCCAGCATTTACACCAACACGTCTAAATGATATATCAGGATTATCATTTTTATTTACAAAAATAAAATTTAATGGCTGTTGTTTTAAACTTTTTATTCTTTTAACATTTTTTTTTGTCCAAATTTGAAATATACAAGGTATATTATAATTTTTACTATTATAATTAAATGAATCACAAGGAATATCATATTCACAAATTAAATGAAAATAATCAGGAATTCTATCTTTCCAACTATTTTTTATAAAACTTTTTGGTAATATAAATGATATACTATCAACAAATTCAGCCGATTTTTTTATAAATTTATATGCCATTGAAGATTGACGTCCAAAAGGAGGATTGCCAATAATATGAATTTTATTATACTTATTAAGTATGTTTAAATAATCATAATCTAAATAATTTAATTTAATTATTTCATTATGTTCTGGTTCTATATCATAAAAAATATAATTATTACATATTTGTTTTATTTCATCAATAAAAGCACCATTACCTGCACTTGGTTCAATTATTAAGTCTTCATATTTATTAATTAATAAATATTTTTTTATCAAATCACAACAATAATTGACAATTGATATATTTGTATAAAACTTATCTATTGTATTACGTAATAATCCTGTTTTTAACATTAATTTATATATAATATATTATATATAATATATTCAATTTTATATATAATATATTAATTAAAGTCACAGCGATATTAAATTATGTGAGTATAAAAATTATTTAATATATAATTTTATTATATATATTAAATTAATGGTAGATATTGTTAATAGAACTATGAATGAAATGAATATGGACCCTCAATTACTAAATAGATATAGTGAGCAAGCAAAATTAGTAATTCCTGAATTACAAGGGCCAGATATGCAGCATAATTCGCCAGAAGAACAATTAGCATATATTCAACAAATTAAGCAACAAAATCCATTAAATTATGACCCAAATTATATACCTATGGAACAAGAAGAACAACAAGAAGATATGACATATGAAAATACCGAACAAACAGAAGAAGAAACAGAACAAGAATCGCAAATGGGCGGCGCCCAAGTGAATTCCAATGGCGGTTTTATGAGTAAATTATTTAGATTACAAGTTCCATTAGTTGTATTTGTTTTATTATGGATTTTATTATTGCCACGTATTAATATAATATTAAATCGGATTATTTATAATATTTTTATAATAAATAACTATTTATTTATTAATACTATTAAAGCATTATTTGGCGGATTAATATTTTATATAATTTATTTATTCCTTTAAAGATTTGCGCTTAGGCTTTATTCTTTTGAAGAAGTCGCTTAGGCTTTATTCCTTTAAAGAAGTCGCTTGGGCTTTATTCCTTTGAAGAAGTCGCTTAGGCTTTATTCCTTTTGAGCCGCTTGGGCCGCAGCAGTGACCACTCTTGCTGCTTCAATTTCTTTTCTAATTTTATCATTCTTTTGTTGTTTTAATTTCTCTTGTAATCTTTGTTTAGTTGATAGTTTTTTGTTATTAACGGCATCTTCATACATTTCTTTCTTTCGTTCATTGAAAAATTTATTTCTATTTTGAATATTTTCGTGATATTTGCCCATTAATTCATTTAATTGGTCATTCATATAATCTTGGTTTTGGATTTCATCAGATTCAAAATCAACCGGGCACCATTTACCAACAGGAGCAACAAATACATTATGAGCGGGTTCAAATTCACGCATATCTTTCGCACGTCTTTCGGCTTCTCTATATGAGCCATAATTTCCTCTATTCTTAATACCTCTAACACTTGTTAAATCACCAAATACCTCGTCAAAATTTCTATCTAAAACATTTCTATTTTCACATAAATATACTTTGTATTTATCAGATAATTCTTCTTGGTCTAATTTATATTTTCTCATACATTCGTCTAAATAATCTTGTTCTTTGAGCAAAACACCTTGAAATGTTGTATTGAGAATTTCATATAATGCTTTATCCGTTTCATTAACACTTGATTTTAAACGGTCTAATGTATCTTTTAATTTGTTTTTTAATTCTAAATGCGCTTTTGTAATAACGTGTTGAGTTGTTGCCTCAATAGTTTTATTAACGTCATTAACTAAAAAGTTATTAAGATAGAAAAGTGTTTTTTCTTCTACACGATCACGCGGATTTACAATAGATAAAACACACCAATCTTGATTATATATAACAGGGTCTTCACGCAAATAATCGGTTTTTTTATTATCAGTCATATTAATATATATATATTAATATAATAAATTCTTTTTAATATATTAAACTTATATAATATATAATTATATATTATATAATATATAATGGCGGCCCCTAATTATAAAGAATTAGAAGATGCTTTTAAAGAATGTATTAATAAAGATAATTTATTTGAATGTTTAAAAACTAATGCTAAATATAAAAAAATATATAAACAAATATCAAGTGGCAAAAGTGAACATAGTATTAATAATGGTAAAAAATTAAAAATAAAATTTGAAGATACAGCTTCTACTAGCGATAAAAAAGAAGATTTAGTATATAAATCAATATTATATTTATTAATAACTAAGGGGGGCGAAATTAAAGAGGAAAATGTTAATGATATTTTAACAAAGGTTGGTTTAGATTCGGATAATGACTTAAAAGGAAAAGTTTTTGAGACATTTAATTTACCTTTGCCAACACCTGCGGCAGTGGCAATACCCGTGCCTTTGCCAAAGCCCGCGGCAGGTTCAAAGGCTTTACCACCAAAAGCAGGTTTAGGGGCTTTACCAACAGCAGGTTCAAAACCCTTGACAGGTTCAACACCCCCACCAGCAGGTTCAAAAACCCCACCAGCAGGTTCAAAAACCCCACAAGTAGATTCAACACCCCCACCAGCGGGTTTAAAAACCCCGCCAGCAGGTTTAAAACCAACGCCAGCAGATTTAAAAACCCCACCAGCAGGTTTAAAAACCCCACCAGCAGGTTTAAAAACCCCACCAGCAAGTTCAACACCTCCACAAGTAAGTCCAGAACCTCAAAAAGAAACAGAAGTTAATTATATTGATTTAATTAATTTTAAAACTGATATAGAAGATTTAATATCAATATTAAAAGAATATAAAGGTTTAAATGATATGAAAGACAGCCCACAATTTGATAATTTAATTGAATATTATATAAAATATTATCTTGACGTTAAAAGAACAACAAATAATTTTAATTATTATATTCAAAAAATATTTGAATTTATTACAAAACAAAAAAAAAGATTATATACAAATTTAATTACAACATTAAACCCATTAAAAGATATTTATGAATTATATAGTAGTGCAAGTCTATTTAAAACTAAAGACCAAAAGACACAATATATAAAAAAAACATTAAACAATATATTTGAAAATGTAACAGTCCAAAAATTAACAAGTATAATTGAATATTTAGAATATTTTAAAGAAAATAAAATTATAGGTTTAAATTATACTCGCGAACTTGGCCAAACAAAAACAACTATTCCAACCTCAACAAGAATTCCTTCCTTAAAAATAAAAGGAGGGAATGTAAATATTGGAGATTATGTTGAATGTATTTACAATACAACACACATAACAGAACCAAGATTAGATGGCAGCGGTTTTATTACAGCAATATATAATAGAAATAAAGCATATTATATAAGATTTAAAGATAATACAGATGAAAGAAAAGTTTTTCGTGCTGAACATTGTGAAAAAATTAACCCTTCACAAAATCTATTATATGATAATATTATTTTAATTATTAATAAAATAAATGATTTTGTTGAATTAAATAAAATAGAAGACTTTCAAATAACAACACCAAGCCAAAAACATAAAGACATGTTAAATAAATATTTTACAGATTTAGTTATAGAAGGAATATATAAAAAACAAAAACCAAGTATTAAAAATAATTTAGAATATATATATAATTATGAAAATGAAAACAAATTATTATTTTTAAATAATAATAAACTAAGAGAAATAATTTTTATTTTTTATGAATATATATTATTTTGTAATAAATATTATACAATTTTGACAGCAAATAATTATCTTGATTTATATAATCATATATATAATATTATTATAATTAAAATATTTTTATTATTAGATAATTTTAAAGTTGCCAATAATAAATATGATATATTTAATAAACCAAATATTAGTATTATTGGAAACAATAATTTAATATATATTAATAATATATTTAAATATTTTTTTGAAATATGTAATTTTTATTTTTTACAAGATTTATATTTTGAAAAATATTTTGATTATATAAATAAACCAATTGATACAAATAATGATTTATATAAAATAAGTGTTGAATATTTTAACTTATATTTATATATATATGAATTAATCGCATTAAATAATGACAAAAAAATAACTAATGGCAAAAATGAATTAATTAATAACAAAGGTAAAATTATTGATTATATAAATTATTCAAAAGATATATATAAATTAATAGAAAAAATAAAAAAATATAATAATATATTTAAAGACGCATTTAGAGCTTTATATGATTTAACAGAGAATTATTATTATTTTGAAAAATATATATATAATAATAGAACAACTTTAACAACAACAATAGCAGACCTTACAAAATATGAAAATATTAAACCTATAATATATAATATAATAAAAATTAGAGAGGGTTTTTTAAAAACATTATTTAAATATGCTGATAAATATCACGAAGATCAAGATAATAATAAATATTTAACATTATTTAAGCTCCCTGGAACATAATATAATAAATCCCTAAAATAAAATAAATAATTATATATTATATAAGAATGACAGATTCAATTAAATTATTTGTAAATAAGTTAATTACATATTTAGTGGAAGGTTTTGCTGTTGCTTTGGTTTTCACATTATTATTTAAAAAAAATTATAATTTAGATAAATTAGTGGTTTTAGGTTTAACTTGCGCGGCTTTATTCGGAATTTTAGATTATGGCGCTCCAAAGGTTGCTGACTTCGCACGTCAAGGCACAGGTTTCGGTTTAGGATTAAATATTTCTGGCGTTAAAGGATTAAATATGCCAATTCCTCCGATGTAAGGCGCCTTTGGGCGCTAAGTTCAAATGCCGAAGGCGCCAAGTTCAAATGCCGAAGGCGCCAAGTTCAAATGTAAGATATATCTTGAATAGCTTTATCAATTGGAATTAATATATTTTCAATAGAGGTTATATAATGTATTTTAGAACTTATTGGCGTTTGTTTTATTAAATTAAATGATAATACAATAATATTTAGCTCTGTATCTTGCCATTTATATAAAAATTTATTATATATTTCAATATCTTCTGGGCTAATTTTAACAAAACCAAATTCCAAATCTGTTTTATTTAAAGCATTATCAATAATAAATATATATAAATCTAATGTATGATTTATTGTTTGAAAATTCTTATATGTATCTTTTAATAATATTAATCCTGTTCTTGCTAATTTAAATAATTCAATTGTTTTATCATTTAAATGATTTTTACACGCCAAATATATCGGATTTAATAAATAATGTAAATCCTCTTTGTTGTCACCATTATATATCCTAATCGCACCTTGAAAGTATGAAGGCTCATATAATTTAATATTATGGTCAATAATTGATAGTTTTGTATTAGGTTGTTTATATGATAAAATAGCCAATTTAATAATTGTATTCAAAGGGTCAAGTATCTTTGTCTTATCATTTTTTTTATTGGTCATAATATAACTATATAATGTTAATATATAATTCATTATATAATTATTATATATAATATATTTAACTAATGATATAAATATTATTGTTGTAGTTGTAGTTGTTGTTGTTGCGAAATTGCGTCACTTCTTTTTCTTGTTGTTTGTAGTTGTCTTGCCGTAACTTGTGGAACAGCTGGCGCAAGTTGTTGTCTTGCTGTAACTTGTGGCGCAACTTGTTGTTTTCTTGCCGCAACTAATGGCGCAACTTGTTGTTGTCTTGGCGCAACTTGTGGCGCAACCACAATTGGTTTCTGCATAAAACTTGTATCTTGTATTTGTTTTTGAGTTGTTCCTGAGGCCGCGCCTTCTAATTCTATGTTTTGATAAATTATATCTTTGTATTTAGAATAATCTGGTTTAATTTTAGTATATATATCAAAAAATGTATCAAAATCATAAAAATTATTAATAAAATGAGGGTCATATATATCTTTAATCATATTATATTTATGCGAATTCATTTTAATATGTGATAATAATTCTTCTTTATTTAATATATCTATTTTTTTAAACAATTTTAAATCACTCGTATTAATATGTAATAATTCAAATTTAATTTTATATTCATTTAAGAATTGTTTAAAATAATATATGTCAATTAATTTATATAATTCAAATAAATTTGTTTTATTAAATAATCTATTATCATCAGGTAATGTTATATAATGATAAATTAATTTATGTATTTCAATATCATTGGTTCTTATTTTTAATTTCTTTTCAGTTGCATATCTCATATTATATATTTTATAATCTTCTTTTGAATCCCCAAAGAATATAATATCTTTAATTGGGGTATGTATAAAAATAGTATTAGAATGTAAAGCACTCATTAATAAATAAATATTATATGCTAAATTAAAATTACCTTCAATAAATTCATCATTTTTATTATTTGGTATTTTTTTATCAATACATATATTAAAATTATAATTATTTGTAATAATCTCTGAATATTGAATCAAAATATTTGTGTTTGTATTTACTTCATTTATTAATTTTTGAGCTTCAATATAATCATCTTGTTGTTTTTTTGTTATTTGTGCTACTTTTTGTTGAAAATCTTGTTTTTGTTGTTTTGAATATGTTATTTTTGGTTTTATACCAACCTTTTCCTCTGTTTCAAAATATAAAGGCGCCTTACCTTGTTCTTGAATGAGACGTTTTTTCTCTTTTTGATATACTTGTGCTTGGTTTTTATATTCATCATATTTACCATCTGGTTTTTCAATATATTGGCCAAATCGTTGGAATTCTCTTTGAGCCATTTGTTTTTCATATTTTTTTTTATCTTGTTGGTCCATTTGTTGGCTACTTTGTTGGCTACTTTGTTGGTCACCTTGATAGCCACTTTGTTGGCTACTTTGTTGGCCCCTTTGTTCACCTTGAATAACAGGCATTCCCCCTTGTTGTATGCCCTTAATTTCTTCTCCTTTTGATTCGGATATGCCTTCTTTATTTATTTTTTTTAATATTATATTTATATTTTCCTCTCTATTAATTATATCATATATTATATTATTTATATAAAATTCATATAAAATATAATCTGTTTTTATAATATCAAAAATTTCTCTTGTAATATTTAAATCTGTTAAATTTCTTTTTATTATATTATAAGTTGTATTTAATTTATATTGTATTAATGGCATTATTTTATCTTCCTTTATTATACTTTTCTCATTATATAATATTTTGCTTTCTTTTTCTATAAATTGTATTATTTCTGCTTGTGATAAACCTTTTATTTTGTCTTGATTCATATTTTGAATTAATATTTTTATTTCTTCTCTAGTTAATATTATATTTTTACTTTTACAATTTATAGTCTTAAAAAAATTATCAATAATATAATTTCCCTCAAATAATTCAAACATCTTAAATCTATTTGGAATATCATCAAATTTAGTTGTTACATCTTTTAATATATTTTTATAAAATAATGAATACATATATTTTTTTAAATCTCTTTGTATATATACTTCAATCTCATCAGCTTCTTCTTTATAATTATCATTAATCTTTAATAAAATCGCTTTAATTTGTTCATAATATAAAATATAATACATTGTTAAAATAAAACAATATTCATCAATATATTTTAATAATAAATCATTACAAATAATTAATTTTTGATTATCATCTTGGTTTTCAAAATATCTTTGAAAATTCTTATCTTTTATAATATATTGAACTAAATATTTATTGGTAAAATCAATTAATTTATTATCTATTAAATTTACAAAAGGATTATAAAATTCTGTTCCATTATTATTATATTCAATATTATTATAATTTACTGTATCATTTATTATTAAAGCTCTTCCAAAATCAATAAATAATAGCCTTTTTATATTTTTACATATTAAAGATTTATTACTATCAATATCAACCAATATATTTTGTGGTTTAATATCTCTATGATATACTTTTTTATTATGTAATTTTACTAAACTTTTATATAAATTCTTAAATTCATTAATTAAACTATTTATATTTATTTTTTTATCACATTTAATATTATAATCATATAAATTATATTCTAAATATTCAGAGGCAAAGCATATATTAAGTATATTTTTCCCATTAATATTGTCTATATAAATATAAAAGTTATAATATTTTGTTGTATACAGACTTAAATCAGGTTTTGGGTCTTCTAATAATGATTTTCTAAATTCAATACCATTATAAATTTCATCTAAACATTTACTAATATAAGTATTTATTAAAATATCATCATTTGGATTTCCAATTATATTCATATAAAAATGTTTTATAAATTCTAAATTTTTGTAAATCTTTTTTGTATAATTAATTATTCCATTCAAATCGCTATTTGTTTTTAAATTAATTTCATTTTTTTTATCTTCTGTTATATACTTCAATTTATGATTGTCTTGTTTTAAATTAAAAATATTAAACAACATTAAATAATCAATTTCATAAACATTAATATCATTATAAATAACAATGCTCATTATTTTTTTTATTACATTATTATATTCTTTAAATGTATTTTTTTTTATAATTCCATCAACAACTCTTTTAGACCTCTCATTTTTTGTTTTAGCATAATTAATAATTTCTTTTTTTAATTCAATCGTTTTTGTATAACCATATTTTTGAACATTAATATTTAAAATTTGTTCCAAATTATCTTCTAAATTTAATTTTTGTTTTATATAAATAAATCTACGGTTTTTTAAATACATAATAATTAATATATATACACTTTCAATATCATATAAATTATAAAAACTATTTTTCTTTAATAATTGATAAAGCGACCATATTAATAAAAAATCAACATAACATAGTAATTGATTATCTTCAATCATATTATAAATAATATCATTTTCTAATCTATAATTATATGTATTCTCAATTATAAAATGCACTTTATTACCTGTATAATACTTTGTTTCAATAACCCCGCCAAAATCTATCAACATAAATTTTATTTTATTTATTGATTTTGTTGCTATATCGCATTTTTTTTTATCTATTTTTATATCTTCTTTTTCTAAACTTATCATAATATTTGTTGGTTTAATATCAATATTATATATTTGTTTTTCTTCAGAAAATTTAAGAATACTGTTATAAAAATCATAATATGCTGCTATAATAATATTAATATCAAAAATCCCCGGCGTCAATACTGAAATAGTTGGATTATTTAATATATCACATTCTAATATATCATTAAAAGTATAATATTCACCATAATCATAATAAATATATATATCAATCATCATATTATTAATATTAATTTGGCATTTGTTTGATTTTATTATATTATATTTATCAACCTCGTTTTTTGTTATCAGATACTCTCTTAATAATTTGTCCAAAGATATATATTCTTTAATAAATAATCTTGTTTTTTTTACAATTAAATATTTATTTTTAGTTCCTATTTTATAAATTGTTGAATATGTTTGCTTTTTTATTATATTAGAATCTTTTATATCAGGATTTATTAAAGATATATCTTTGTTATAAAATAACTCAATATCATTATTTAAATTAATCTTATCAATATCATATAATTTCATTGTATTAATAATTTCATTAGGAAAATTATTTAATTCATATTTCAATTCAAATTCTAAATTATCTTTTGATTTAATTAAATTAATTTTAATATACGTTTCATTAGATAATAAAAATTTAATATATATATTATTTACATTTTTATATCTTTTCCTGTATAATAAACTTTCTATTTTTTGGTCTTGTGTCATTTTATCTCGTTTTAATAATTGTTCTTGTTTTGCTATTTGTTGTGAAGTTAATTCATCCAAAGCATCTAAACTTGTAAATTTATCTCCTATTAATGTATTATGTAGATTAAATATTATAATATCATCAAATAATAAAAATTTTTCCATATTATTATCAATATTGTATTCAATATTATTTATTACTATTTTAGAATTATTTTTAAAAATATCATTAATACTTGTATTTAATAATTTAACAAGTGTAAATTTAATTCTATCATTATATATTTTATTTTGTGTTTTATTAGCATAAAAATCATTTAAAAATTCCTCTAATACATTTATTTTACTGTATAATTCATATTGTGGCGTGTTATCATCTGTTTGTTCCGTTATATTTGCTTTATAAATATTATATTCTTTATTTTTTATAAATAAATTATTAATTTGTTCATAATGTCTTTCTAATACTGTTTTTTTTGCTTCTATTTTTGTTTTATTCTCACTAATTACTAATATTGGTTGCGTCCTTGGTTGCGCCCTTTGTTGTTGTTGCGTCATTGGTTGCGTCCTTGGTTGCGCCCTTTGTTGTTGTTGCGTCATTGGTTGCGCCATTGGTTGCGTCCTTTGTTGCGTCTTTGGTTGCGCCATTGGTTGCGTCTTTGGTTGCGCCATTGGTTGCGGCCTTTGGTCTTCTGATTTGTGTTCTTGTATTCCTACATCATATTTTATTCTTTGTTTAATAATCATATCTTTTTTTTTATATAAATCTTCTAAATTTTTATATATAATGTCTTTTTGTTTGTTTAATAATTTTATATTTGTCTGCCTTATAGATTCTGTAATTGTTTTATCATTATTATAATCATCAATTACAGTTTTTATTGTTTCTAATTCTTTTTCCTTTTCTGTAATTTGTTTTTCTATTATTTCTAAGCCGCTTTGCTCTCCTTGGGCGCTACTCATTATTAATAATTAAAAATATTATATAATATATAATATATTATTATATTATATATATTTTTATGATATATAAAAAAAATGAATTATTAAATTTAATAAATAATATATTAAAAGAAAATACAATGGATTTTGAATTAACACATAAAGAATTTAATAACAAAATTATTAGAGTTGAAATAAATATTAATAAAAAAATAATATTATGTGGCAAATATGAAATAACATATAATTTTACACATAATAAAATAGAAATTAATATTATTAAAAATATGAAAGAATTAATTAATCTTCCATTATATTTAGCATTATATATTAATCCCATCAAAGAAGAATTTAAAATCATTTATATAAAACCCACTGCCCAAATTGTTCCTGATTCTATTATTCCTAATAAAATATTAAATGGCGCACAACAAAGCGGCGGCCATCTGACGCAAAGCGGCGGCCATCTGACGCAAAGCGGCGGCCATCTGACGCAAAGCGGCGGCCATCTGTCGCAAGATAACCAAGAAGACCACATAGAAAAAACAAGCATTGATAGATTAAAAACGGCTCATAGATATATAAAAAAATATAATATGGATAATGTAGTAAAATTATTAAAAACACAATTTAATTTTAATACAACAGATTTTAAATTATTAGATATTGGAAGTGGCAAAGGTAATGATTTAACACCTTGGTTAAATTTAAAAATTAAAAAAGTCATTGGTATTGATATTAGTGAAGAAAGTATTCAAGAAGCAAAACGGCGTTATAATAAAAATAAAAACAAAGATAAAATAAAAGTAAAATATTATAAAACTAATGTTGGTATTTATGACCAAAATATTATGGATAAATTAGATAAAGAAATAAAAACCGGCAAATTTCATATTATTACTTGTAATTTTATGATTCATTATTTATTTGAAAGTCCAGAAAATCTTCAAAATTTATTCAAAATAATTTCCAAATATCTAATCACCGGCGGCTATTTTATTGGCACAGCTATAAATAAAAACTTTTTATTAAAAACATATAATGATTTAAAAACAAATCCAACACCACTTTTAGAAATAAATCCATTAAATAATTTTTTCAATAATAGTTTAATATATAATAGAAAATATTCAATAAGAATCGGCAAACACGAAGAAAATACATATTTTAAAAATTCATCTTCTATTGAATATTTAGTTGATTTTAATGAATTAAAAAGAGTCGCAGCTATCCATAATTTACAAATGATTGATTACAATGAATTCAAAAAAATATATTTTAATTTAATCAATCAAAGAAAATTAAGGGTTAAAATGTCGCCCGAAGAAGAGCCCGCAAGTTTCTTAAATTGTATTTTTTCATTCAAAAAAATTAAATAATTCGGCGCTCGGCCTTAATAAATATGTGGCAACTTATATTTAGCATCTTTGGCAATTACCTTCTTCATATATTGTAATAATAATGAACTCTTATCTAAAATCTCCATTGAAATAATCATATAATATGTAAATAAACTATTCACATTTGAAATCTTATCTGTAATCAAACGACCCTTTGAATCCGTATAATATACCGTCTTAATCCCACAATATATAATAAAATCCTTACAAAACTTACAAGGCATTGAATTAGCAAAATCACCATCCGAATTTACTCGGATTACCATTAAAGATATCTTTGTTGTTCGCACTGGCGCCGGTAATCCCATCATCATACGATTTAAATGCTTACCAAACCCTGTCTTAATTAAAACATCCATTTCCGCGTGGCAACTTGTAATATCCTTAATTAATCCCATTTTCGTGCGAGTAGAATTGTTTCCAAAAAATAAAGGCCGCTTTGGCTTCTTTAAAACAACACGCGCACAAACTTGTGCTCGCCGATTGTTGGGGCTTCTTTTCAAGGGGCTTTTCAAGGGGCCTCTTTTCTAAAATCATTGAGCGCATTAAATATGCTAAACCAGCAGCCATTTGGAGGGCACAGATATATAATCTATATATAATTTAAGTAATAAATATTTATAAAATCAATTATATATGGCCATTGAGATATTCCATTAATTGATTACTAATTTTAATATTACAAAATTTATCTTTTAACATTAGACCTTTTTCAATATATTGATTATATAAAGCCTCATCCGTTTCTAATAATTTTATTTTTTCAACATATCTATCCAACAAAGGTAATCCAAAATTAGAATTTTTCTTTTTCCAATATAACAAATCTTCTTGTGGTATTATATCATCTGTATCAATATAACAAACAGCATCGCCATATAATTCTTCATATACTTTTATTTTTGGCGCAATCACAATTGTTTTATTTAATAAAGCTTCTAAAACAACATATCCAAATGTATCGTAATGTATCATATTATTATCTAAATTAATTAATGGATATATAAAATATTTACTCTTTGCTGTATATAATAATACATTTTGCTTGCTAGTATTATTTAATATATTAATGTTTTTTATTTTATATGCGCGTTTATATGCGCGTGTATTATATGAACACACATTTAATTTAAAGCCATCTAATTTTTCTAAAATTTTTAAAACCATTTTAAATCCTCTTTCAATACAAGCGAAATAACATAAACTTCTTTCAGCTTTCTCTGCACAATTAATTACATCAGAATCAATAGAATTATATAATAAAATATGTTGATAATCATTTAAAAATGGTTGAACCATAATAATATTTACTTTGGCAAATTCACTTATAAAAGCAATAATTATTTTATCTTTATTTATATTTAATAATTTTTCTGTTTTATTTAAATCATTATGTGTTAGAATAATAATTTTTTTATAATTGTCCACTTTTGTTAAAATATCCAAACAAGTTAATACATTTGACACTATAATATAATCATAATCGGTTTTTATTAAATTTGCCATATTTTTATATTTCACATTATTATAATTTCCTTCTATTATATTATTTACTGTTGAAGTTATAATAACTTCATTATTTTGTATTTTAGCTAATCCTTCAGCCAAATATAACAAAGCACTATGCGAACCACTAATTCCTGTTTTAAATCTTGCCGTTTGCCCATTCCATTTTATATCAAAAGAATCAACAAAGATAAATTTATTTACAATATATGACATAAATTGATTATATAATAAATATATATATATATATATATAATTTGTATGGCGTATATAATTAAATGGCGCGCTGTATTTTTATTTATTTTTTATTTTATATTTTTATTAGGGCCATTAATATACTTAATATATTTAATTACTAATGATATGGGTAAATTAGACTTATTTTTACTTTTATCTATATTATGTATTATATTTATTAGCATATTAACATTATTTATATTATGTTTAAATATAAATAAAGAAATGTTTATAGATTCAACAACAGCAACAACAGCAACAATTGAACCAGAATATTTACTTATTATATAACACAGGAAAATTGAAATTATATATAATATATATATTATATATATATATATATATTATACATATTATATATATATATATATTATACGTA
>Ga0208722_1000219_pt1 | contig 15621 bp, 17 predicted proteins | sample LakMenEpi21Sep11_FD_150722 | JGI IMG/M metagenome (GOLD analysis project Ga0208722, IMG submission 150722) | Freshwater microbial communities from Lake Mendota, WI - 21SEP2011 deep hole epilimnion (SPAdes) | ecosystem: Environmental > Aquatic > Freshwater > Lake > Epilimnion/Euphotic zone ... | reverse complement strand
AATCCGTCCCGAAGTTTCGGGAGATGCCTCAAGAGAGTTACTAGAAATAGTAGCTCTTTTTATTTGTCGTTCTGAGGAACGAAGAATCTAAAAAATTAATTAAAGTTATGTTCGAAACCGGACGATTACCCTAACAAGTTAATAGAAATAATAGCCCTTTATATGTGAGTTCTTTTGATTTTTTTTAATTATTTAATAATCATAACTTTTATATCAACTGGACTTGTTCTACAAATATCTAATGGATTTGGATAATGGATTTCTGAAATCTTAAAAATAGAACCTGTTTTTAATTCATTAATTATAGATAACGCTTTATCATTCAATTTATTGTCAAAAATTATTAAATGATTATTATCTAGAAATTCAATTTTAAAAGAAGTAACTTTTTCTCTTTTTATATCTAATCCATCATAGTACATTTTTAAATCCAATGAAATAACAGCTGTCTTAAGTTCTTGTTTAGTCATTTCAATAATACATTGATCACATGATAATCCATTTATTGCACCATAAATTTTACTTAAATTCTTTATTATAAATTTATGTTCTTCTTTTTTGATTGACCCATCATTTAGAACAATTTCTACAGTGATTGTTGTTTCTATTCCTGGTCCGGGCTGTAATGTAAATTTTCCATCTGAAAGCTTAAATAATCCATTTCCTGTAGCTTCAAAAGATTTACAATTAGGAACTGAAATTGAAATCGGATTCGGTAAACCACGATAAACCACATTCATTTTGTCAGCAGAAACTACACTAATACTTGGCATATTTACATCCGTTATTGTATCATTTTGTCCATAAAATGAAAAAGAAAAAAATAACAAGAAGAATAAAATTATTTTTCCCATAACACAGAGCTATTTCTCTTTTTCCAACTTTTCAAAAGCAGAATTTACCATTTTTTGTTCATTGGGAAACCACGCTTGTGAAAGTAAAAAAACTCCACAAACAATTAGAATAATACTAATAACTTTCTTAATCAAAAGAATGTTTTTTGGATTAAGTTTATTACGTAATTGTTTAGCTAATAGAATTTTAAAAATGTCAGTTATAAAATAAGTAACTATTAAAGTGGAGAAAAAAGTCAACATTCTAGAGGTTTTCAATTCTAGTTGTGGACCTACAGTTATCAAGATAGCTAACCAAAAACCAAGCACGCCAATGTTAATGAAATTCAAGAAAAAACCCTTAAAAAACAAAGATAAATAATTGGTTTTTGCTAATATTTTTGGATCAATTTCATCGATGCTTTTTTTAGATTCTTTTCTGTTTTTTGCAAATGATATGATTCCATAAGTCAACATCACTAATCCGCCAAAAATAAACAATGCTGGATCGTCTTTTATACTTTGTATTAATCGGTAACTACTAAAAAAAGCTACGATAATAAAAATTATGTCGGCTAAAACAACACCTAAATCAAATACAATAGCTGCCTTGAATCCTTTTACGACACTCGTCTCTAACAAAACGAAGAATACTGGTCCAATCATAAAACTTAGAAAGAAACCAAGTGGGATGGCTGATAAAATATCTTTAACTACTATCATTGTTACAATTTTGACACTGCAATTTAGAATTTAAAATCTATATTTTAAAATAAAATTACTTTGCTTGTTCAATAGTTCCGCCTGCTATTACTTTTTGATTGATTTGTTTTGGTTTACCATAAATGGTGATTTCTCCTCCAGCACGAACTTTTGCATCGACTACATTTGTTGCAAAAACAGCTGCTTGTCCACCAGCATTTGCCGTAATGGTTGTTTGACTGGTTAGTAATTTTTTTGCCTCATAAATTCCTCCTGAATTCACTAAAACATCTTGAGTTGATGCTTTTCCTTCCAAAGATACTGTTGAACCATCTGAAACTTTACTTTTTAATTTTTCTACATCAAGCAATAGTTTTATTTCAGAACCTTCTTTGACTATTATATCAAAAAATGTTGCTTTAATTGTGTCTCCACATGCTATTCTCGAACCTTCATTTGCTTCAACAGCATCAAGACTTTTAAAATAAACTGTAACCGAAATATTGTCTCCAGACATTATTTTAGTTAAAGGCATTCTAATTTTTAATTCGCCATTTTTATTGACTAACTCTACTTCTTCAGCATCTTTTCCATCAAGTTGCACTTTATTTTCATCACTTGGAACAAGAAAAACATCAATACGATCAAAGGAAGTTACTTTGTTAAAATTGCCCACATTTTTGGTTTCTTGAGCAAAAGCAACTGTACTAAATATTAATAAACTAAAAACAATTTTTTTCATATTAAAAAATTTACTGTATACTAATAACTTAAAACTGAACACTACCTATTCCTTTCTTCTAATAAAATGAAAATCCAATTGTTTCTTCACCAAATCCGCATTTTTTACTTTTACAAAAACTTCATCTCCCAATTGTAAAATACTATCTGTAGCTTGACCTACCAAGGCATATTGCTTTTCGTCAAATGTATAATAATCTTCTTTTATTTCCCGAATACGAACCATTCCCTCGCATTTGTTTTCAATAATTTCTACATAAATTCCCCATTCTGTAACTCCTGAAATAACTCCCAAAAACTCTTGATCTTTGTGATCTTGCATGTATTTTACTTGCATGTATTTTACCGAATCTCTTTCGGCTTGAGCCGCTAAACCTTCCATATCACTGGAATGAGCACATTTTTCTTCGTAAATATCAGCATCAGCTGATTTTCCTCCATCTAAATAATATTGCAATAATCGATGCACCATCACATCAGGATAACGACGAATAGGCGAAGTAAAATGACTGTAAAAATCAAAAGCTAAACCATAATGACCAATATTTTCGGTAGAATATTTGGCTTTACTCATGCTTCTAATGGTTAACGTATCTACTAAATTTTGTTCTTTTTTTCCGTTGACATCATTTAGTAATTTATTCAATGATTTTGAAATATCGTATTTCGATTTCATATTTATCGCATAACCAAACTTAGAAATCACCGTTTGCAGGTTGATTAACTTATCTTCATTGGGTTCATCGTGAATTCGATATACAAACGTTTTCTTTTGTTTTCCAATAAATTCAGCCACTTTTTTATTGGCCAACAACATAAATTCTTCAATTAAATGATTAGCATCTTTAGATATTTTAAAGAAAACACCAACAGGTTCTGCATTTTCATCTAAATTGAATTTTACTTCTACTTTATCAAAAGAAATGGCACCTTCAGCCATCCTTTTTCTTCGCAGAATCTTAGCTAATTCATCTTGTTTTAAGGTGGCTGCTACAATTTCTGCTGGCACTTTATACTCCTTTCCTGTTAATGAAATCTCAGCAGGAATAGCACCTGATTTTGTTTCTATAATTTGTTGTGCCTCTTCATACGAAAAACGTTGGTCAGAGAAAATAATAGTTCTACCAAACCATTGATTAACAACTTCAGCTTTTGGTGTTAATTCAAAAATAGCAGAAAACGTATATTTTTCCTCATGTGGTCTTAGCGAGCAAGCATAATTTGATAAAACTTCAGGAAGCATTGGAACCACTCTATCAACTAAATAAACAGAAGTTGCTCTTTTATATGCTTCATCATCAAGAATAGTTCCTTCTTTTAAATAATGAGAAACATCAGCAATATGAACACCAATTTCATAATTTCCATTATCTAAAACTTGAAAGGAAAGTGCGTCATCAAAATCTTTAGCATCTTTTGGATCAATAGTAAACGTGAGTACTTTTCGCATGTCTCTTCGTTTTGCAATTTCATCTTGAGTAATAGAAGTTTCTAGTTTATTAGCATACGCTTCTACTTCAATCGGAAAATCATACGGCAGACCATATTCAGCCAAAATCGCATGAATTTCGGTATTGTGTTCTCCAGGTTTTCCAAGTACTTTTATAACAGAACCAAAAGGTGAATCGGCTTTTGCTGGCCAATCTTCTAGTTTTACCAAAACTACATCTCCATGTTCAGCTTCCCCTAATTTGTTTTTTGGTATAAAAATATCCGTATACATTTTTGCGTTAGCCGTAGTTACAAAACCAAAATTCTTTTGAATATCAATTACTCCAACAAATTCTGTTTTATGTCTTTCTACTATTTCAATGACTTCTGCTTCAGGTTTTCTAGAACTTCTTCGGTTATACACATACGCTTTTACTTTATCATTATCTAATGCATGATTCAAATTTATAAAAGGGATAAACACATCATGTTCTAATTCATCACAAACAAAATAGCCCGTTTTTCTAGAAGTCATATCAACTACTCCTTCATAATATTGCTTACTGGAAGCTTTTACGAGGTATTTACCAGGTTCAGATTCTATGATTAATTTTTGAGCAGCTAAAATTTTTAAATCTTTAATAATTTCGTTTCTACTTTTAGTATCATCTAATTCTAAAATAGCAGCTATTTGTTTGTAATTAAAAGGTTTATTGGCGTTTTTTGAAAGTATTTTAAATATTTTTTCGGAAAAAGTTTTCTCATTTTTTCCGAACTTTTTGGGTTTCTTTCTCATTGTATCTTTAGTATTATTGCTGAAAATTACGAAGAAGTATTAAGATTTATAGAATTAAGTATTAAGATTTATAGAAAAAATAACATTTTTTATTTTTATAAAAAAATTAGAGTTTTCAACAATCATTAGAATCATCAAAAAAAAGATTAAATTAAATTTAAATTTATGATGGTTATTATAGCGTGTTAATAGTTGTAATAACTTTTTTTAAATAATCATATTTTAAAAGTTATCTAAACTTATACAGAGAAATTAACAATGTTAAGTAATTGTAAAGTTCTTAAAATGAGTAAATATTTATTTTTTATTAACAGCTGTTAATATATTAAAAATAACTTATTTTTTTAATAAGTTTTTGTATTGTTTTTTGTTGAAAACCATCTTATTTATGCTGATAAAATTTATAAAAAAAAGAGAAACTAATTTTGATTTTTTAATTACAATTTTGCATTACAATTTATTTACACACAACCAAGAAAAACTTCTAAAATTCTATCCTAAGTTGTTAACAACAAATGTTAATTTAAGGTTAACTGATTATCAACGAATTGCAAATAGCTATTAACAATCTGTATTTTTAACAATTTTATTAAATAAAAAGTATTGATTTTCAATTAGTTATATAAATTAATACGTTAGTAAAAAATCTTAGTTTTTAAATATCAAGTAGTTGCAATAAAGCAAAATTCTAACTAATAGTTTGCTTAAATTTGTACACCTAACCACATATAAGACACTATGAAAATATCTATCGGAAACGATCATGCCGGACCAGATTATAAGAAAGCTATTGTAGCTTTTTTAAAAGAAAAAGGACACCAAGTTTTAAACCACGGAACCGATACTTTTGATAGTGTTGATTATCCCGATTTTGGTCACCCAGTTGCTTTAGATGTTGAAACCGGAAAAGCAAATTTTGGCATCGTAATTTGTGGTTCAGGAAACGGAATTAACATGACTGTAAATAAACATCAAGGAATTCGTTCTGCATTATGTTGGACGAAAGAAATTGCGGCGTTAGCTCGTCAACATAATGATGCCAATATAATTAGTATTCCTGCTCGATTTAACTCCATACAACAAGCGGTAGAAATGGTAGATACTTTCTTAAATACCAATTTTGAAGGCGGAAGACACGCCACTCGAGTGGATAAAATAGCCTGTAAATAAAAAAGAAAGATGCTTCAAAACCTAAGTTCAGTAAGTGATTATAACAGTTTGAGTAGAAAAGTAGCATTACTTACTTTTTTGCTTGGAGGATTTATTTTAGCGCTATATTATTTCACAGCATATAGCGGAATGATTTATATAAGTATCTTTTTTATGATTGCTTTTTTTATTTTGAATATAATTCTTTCATTATTTCTTATTTCATTATTTTTCAAAAACAAAAAAGAAAGAAAATCTATTTTAGTAACTTTATTTTTGATGTTGCTAAACGTACCTATTGGCTATTTGTTTTTACAGATTGGCTTTAAAATTTATGGTATTTTAAACAATTAAAAAATGAGCGAAGTTCATATTCATAAACATGAAGTAAAAAGCAAAAACTTAGTTTATTCTATTTTACTAAATCTGCTTATAACCATTGCTCAAATAATAGGAGGAATAATTTCGGGAAGTTTGGCTTTAATCTCTGATGCACTTCATAATTTTTCGGATGTTCTTTCATTAGTTTTCAGTTTGGTTGCTAATAAATTATCAAGAAGAAAAGCATCTATTGATCAAACTTTTGGTTACAAAAGAGCCGAATTAATAGCAGCATTTGTAAACGCTTCCACACTTGTTATTGTTGCATTTATTTTAGTTTATGGCGCAATTAATCGTTTTTTTAATCCACATCCAATTCAGTCAGTATTGGTAATTTGGTTGGCTTTATTAGGAATTCTTGTCAATGGTTTTTCAGTTTTGTTATTACAAAAAGACGCTGCGCACAACATTAATATGAAATCGGCCTATTTGCATTTACTGACCGATATGATGGCGTCTGTGGCTGTGTTGGTTGGCGGTTTATTGATGAAATTTTACGGCTGGTTTTGGGTTGATAGCGTCATGACAATTGCTATTGCTATTTATTTAATAGTTGTAGGTGTTAAATTATTAATTACTTCCACAAAAATGCTTATGCTTTTCACACCTGATTATATTGATATTAAAGAAATAGTTCGCGAAGTACATAAAATACCTGGAGTAAATAAATTACATCATATTCACGTTTGGCATTTGAATGATGAAGAATTGCATCTGGAAGCTCACCTTGATTGTTCGGAAGATATTAAGATGAGTGAATTCAATGTTTTGCTTCATGAAGTAGAACATGTTTTATTTGAACAATTTCATATTAATCATATTAATATTCAACCCGAATTTAATAAAGAAGACCCAAAAGATTTTATCGTTCAGGATTAAATACCCTAACTTTATATCATGATCCTTATAGACCAAAATTATATTAAAAAAATAGTCATAAAACGATTGCCTAACTCTCATAAAGGCAATCATGGACATGCTTTTATAATTGCCGGAAGCAAATCTAAAATGGGAGCGGCGATTATTGCTACCAAAGCATGTTTAAGAGCTGGAGTTGGATTAGTTACAGTGAATATTCCCAAAAAAGAAAGAGCAACCATTTTCACTTCAATTCCCGAAGCGATGATAGAATTTAGGGAAGAGAAAAACGATTGGGAAAAATACAATGCTTTTGCAATTGGTCCTGGAATGGGAACAGATAAGCAAGCCGAAAGAAAACTAGAATTATTGAAAGAACAAGTGAAATCTCCAATTGTTTTTGATGCTGATGCTTTGACTATTTTAGCCAAAAATCAAAATTTATTAAAACAAGTTCCAATAAATTCGATTGTAACACCACATGTAAAAGAATTTGATAGACTTTTTGGAAATCACGATTCTGAAACCGAAAGAAGGACAAAAGCCGAAACTAAAGCAACAGAATTAAACGCTATTATTGTACTCAAAGGAAACAAAACGTTCATTACTGATGGAAAACAATCATTTGAAAACACCACAGGAAATTCTGGCTTAGCCAAAGGCGGTTCGGGAGATGCATTAACCGGAATCATCACCGCTTTTTTAGCCCAAGGATACGAACCCATTAATGCGGCAGTTCTGGCGGTCTACATCCATGGATTAGCAGCCGATATTACATTAGAAACACAAAGCGAAGAAAGCATGTTGATAACCGATGTAATTGAAAACCTTGGAAAAGCATTCAAAAAAATTCAAAAATGACCAGCATACAATTCATTCAAAATCAAATAACGGCTTCTCCAAAAAATATTGAAGCTACATTAAAATTACTTTCTGAAGATTGCACCATTCCCTTTATATCCCGTTATAGAAAAGACCAAACCGGAAATTTAGATGAGGTGGTTATTGAACAAATTGCCAAGCTTTCCAAACAATATGATGACATTGTAAAACGGAAAGAAAGTATTTTAAATACAATAGAAGAACAGGGACAACTATCACCAGAATTGAAAGCCAAAATTTCTAATAGTTTCGATTTGCAAGAGATAGAAGATTTGTATTTACCTTATAAAAAGAAGAAAAAAACCAAAGCAGATATTGCACGTGAAAACGGATTGGAACCTTTGGCAAAAATAATTTTTGCCCAAGGAAAAGAGGACATCGATTTTATTTCAACGCAATACATCAATGCTAAAGTCAAAAACGAAGACGAAGCTCTGCAAGGTGCACGTGACATTATCGCCGAATGGATAAATGAGAATGTTTATATCCGAAAAAATCTGCGACGACTGTTTCAAAGAAATGCGATTATCGAAACCAAAGTGGTTAAGAAAAAAGAAACTGAAGTAGATGCTCAGAAATTCAAACAATATTTCGATTGGGCTGAACCCATTTCAAAAGTGCCTTCCCACCGATTGTTAGCGATGCTTCGTGCAGAAGCAGAAGGATTTGTGAAACTCAATGTTGAAATAGAGCAGGAGGAAGCTATTGATTTTATAGAAAAGGAAATTATAAAATCCAATAACAATACAACAGAACATTTAGAACTAGCGATAAAAGACAGTTACAAACGCTTGTTAGAACCAGCCATTTCCAACGAAACCTTGCAAGAAGCTAAAGCCAAAGCGGATAGTAAAGCCATCGATGTTTTTGCAGGGAATTTGAGTCAGTTATTACTGGCGCCGCCATTAGGAGAAAAAAGAATTCTTGCAATAGACCCAGGTTTTAAAAGTGGTTGCAAAGTAGTTTGTTTGGACGAAAAAGGCGATTTGCTATATAACGAAACGATTTACCCGCATGCGCCACAAAAAGAAGATGTTATGGCGATGAAGAAAATCCGTTCAATGGTGAACGCCTATAACATTGAGGCCATTTCTATCGGAAACGGAACGGCAAGTCGTGAAACCGAATTTTTTATAAAGAAAATAGCATTTGATAAGCCAATACAGGTTTTTGTAGTTTCGGAAGCGGGCGCATCGGTATATTCGGCGAGTAAAATTGCGCGTGACGAATTTCCAAATTTCGATGTAACCGTTCGAGGTTCGGTTTCTATTGGACGAAGACTTTCAGATCCTTTGGCCGAATTGGTAAAAATTGATGCAAAATCTATAGGAGTTGGACAATACCAACACGATGTGAATCAAACCAAATTAAAAGAAGAACTAGATAATACAGTAATTCGTTGCGTGAATTCGGTTGGAGTTAATATAAACACAGCTAGTAAATCATTGTTGAGTTACGTATCTGGAATTGGTGAAAAAATGGCTGAAAATATTGTAACTTATCGTCAAGAAAACGGACCTTTTGAAGACCGAAAACAACTCAAAAAAGTACCTCGCTTGGGCGAAAAAGCTTTTCAACAATCCGCCGCTTTTATCCGAATTAAAGACGGAAAAAATCCTTTAGACAATTCGGCAGTGCATCCAGAAGCTTATGGAATTGTCGAAAAAATGGCGGCAGCTTTGGGTTTAAAAACCAACGATTTAATTGCCAATAAAGAAAAAATTTCCAAAATAAAACTAGAAGATTTCGTCACCAAAGAAATTGGAATTCTGTCGTTAAAAGACATTGTTAAAGAATTAGAAAAACCAGGATTAGATCCAAGAAAGGCTGCCAAAGTTTTCGAATTTGATCCGAATGTTACTGCAATAAAAAATGTGAGAACGGGAATGATTTTACCCGGAATTGTCAACAACATCACTGCCTTTGGTTGTTTTGTCGATATAGGAATAAAAGAAAGCGGTTTGGTTCACATTTCCCAACTCAAAGCAGGTTTTGTTTCCGATGTAAACGAAGTGGTGAAGTTGCACCAACACGTTCAAGTAAAAGTGTTAGAAGTTGATGAGGAAAGGAAACGAATTCAGTTGACGATGGTTTTGTAATATTTGTTACCTTTGTTATTATGTATAAAGAAATAACCATAAACGATTTTTCTCAGCATCTTTTTTGGGATGTGGATTTGAATGGATTTGACTTAGATAAATACAAAACCTTTTTTATTCAAAGAGTGTTGGAGTATGGAAACATAAAGGATTGGAACTTGATAAAAAAGTTATATGGTATGGAGGCCATAAAAGAAGCGTCGTTGAATGCAAGAAGTTTAGATGCTGTTACGCTTTCTTTCGTTGCAACTATTTTTAATATTGATAAGACAGAATTTCGATGTTACAAACACAGACAGTTGTTCCCGAACTTATGGAACTCTTAAAAAAAATTATGTCTGAAAAAACTTTTTCAGATTTTAATTTAGTTGGAGGAACGTCATTAGCATTACAAATAGGTCACAGAAACTCAATTGATATTGATTTGTTTGGAAATCAACCTATAGATTTTGAATTGTTTATTGCTATTTTAAAAAAAATAGGAAAAACAGAAATCTTTAAAAGTTCTAAAAATATTTTGATTACACAAATCAATGAAATTAAGGTTGATTTTGTAAATTATACGTATCCATTACTCGAAAAACCTTTTGAAATAGATGGTATTCGGATGCTTTCAAAAAAAGATATTGCTGCTATGAAATTGAATGCTATTGCGGGAAGAGGAAGCAAAAAAGATTTTATAGACTTGTACTTTTTGCTCAATGAATTTTCATTGAGAGAAATGATGGATTTTTATTGTTCGAAATATCTTGATGGTTCAGAATTTATGGTTTATAAAAGTCTATCCTATTTTGAAGAAGCCAATCTTCAACCAGAACCAAAAATGTTCAAAGATTTCAATTGGGAAATTTGTAAACAAAAAATCATCGAAGAAGTAATAAAATTGTAAAAAATTCAGTTTTCATTATAACTTCAAAATCCACGAGCTCATTTTGTCTAAAACTTGTGGCGCAATGGTTTGTTCTAATTGCCCATATTCTTCCACCGAACCCGTTTTTGCTTCTTGAAAAAGATGATTCAGATTTGGAAATTCTACTATTTCAATTTTTTTATTATTTGCTTTTTCCAATGAAGCTTTGATTCCGGCTAAATTTTCTTTTGAAATTACTTGTAAATCTTTAGAGCCATTTAGCGCTAAAACAGGAATTTTTAGTTTACTCCAATATACATCCGGATTGATTTTCATGAAATAAGTAAACCATGGAATGCTTATTTTGCTGCTTTCTTGTTCTGCAGCATTGGCAATTTCATCTGCAGAAGGTTGTTGCTCTTTAGGTAGTTTCTGCATATTGGCAATAAGAATTTTTTTGACTTCACCTTTCAAATCAGTCCCGTTATAATTCTTGATAAGTGCATAAATTTCACGGTTAGTTACTTCTGTTGATTTTAATTCTTCTTCTGAAGCTCCAGCAGATTTTGCTAACGCATTAGACTGTAATACTAATAATTCATCTGTTGGAATTCCTGGCCCAGCCATTGAAATAACAAATTTCACTTTTTTATTTTGAGAAGCCACCATTGGCGCTATAATTCCGCCTTCGCTGTGTCCAATTAAACCAATGTTTGTAAATCCTTTTTGAGCTAAAAATGCAACAGCAGCATTGGTGTCTGTTGCAAAAGTTTGGGTTGTCATAGCGGCACTTGCACCGTTTGAACCTCCAATTCCTCTATCGTCAACGCGTAAAATGCCAATTCCTTTTTTGGCAAAATCGTCGGCAATTACCCAAAATTCTTTGTGTCCAAAAAGTTCAGAATCCCTGTTTTGTTGTCCAGAGCCCGAAATTAAAATTACAATCGGAAACTGTTTTTTGTTTTTAGGCAAGGTTAAGGTTCCTGCCAAAATGGTATTATCTGTAGGATTAGTAAAAGTCACTTCTTCTATGATGTAGTCAAAAGGCGGTTTTGGTGTTTGAGGTCGTTTTAAAACAGACTCGCCCGTTTTGATTTTAGATAAAATCAACGGTAAACTCATTTGACCTTGTGTAAAAGTGCCCTCAATTTTGTCGTTTTTAAGCGTTCCTTTATAGGTAATACCCATTTCATTTGCTTTTATTTCAAGTTCATTTTTTTCAAATGTTGTTGAGGTAACCGGAATATCTTTTGCTCCTTGCTTTGGGCTATCCATAGTTGTTTTGAGGGCGTTTCCGATTGGTTTAATGTTAAACACTAGCGGTAATTTGTTTCCTTGAATATCGAGTTCACCTGTCCAAGAGCCGCTTATTTCTTGGCTAAAAAGTGAGGAAAAACAAAAGAAAAAAGCAATTGAAAGGAGTATAGATTTCATAAAGGGATAGTATTTAATGGTAAATATAAAAAATCCCAAAATCCAATCAATATCATTGGAATTTGGGATTTATCTTTTTGTGATTTTAAAGAAATTATTCTTTATTTTGCTTCGCCTGTTCGCCCATTTGAGCTCGAGTCTTCTTCTTTTTTAGTTTCTGTTGTGTCGTCTTTAGCCGCTTTTTTAAATTCTTTTACTCCGCTACCCAAACCTTTCATTAGTTCTGGAATTTTTTTACCTCCAAAAAGCAACAAAATAACAGCCAAAATCAACATCATTTGTGGGAATTCAATGGCGCCAAGAAATATAGTTAAAAAGTTCATGATATTTTTTATTTAAATAAATATTAGGCAAATGTAGAAAATAAATTAATAGTAGGCATCGATTTAACGTTAAAGAACGTTAAAGTTAATAAAATACAAAGCAGATATAATTTTCTATCTTTGTCACATATTCCATTCTTATGTCTGAAAAACGGCTAAAACGCAAAATACTAAAGAAAAAATTGTTCACAAAAAACCGCTTGGTTATTTTGAACGAAGATACTTTTGAAGAAATTTTTTCTTTACGATTAACATTGATGAATGTTTTTGTGGTAGCAACTATTGGCGCTGTTCTAATTATTTTTGTAACGACCTACATTATTGCTTTTACACCACTTCGCGAATATATTCCGGGGTACGCTTCTACAAAATTAAAAAAAGACGCCACTGAACTGGCTTTGAAATCAGATTCTTTAGCGAATGCTTTGAAGGAAAACGAAGCGTATATTGCTTCCATAAAAAAGGTATTGACAGGTGATTTAGATTTTGCTAAATTTAACAAAGACTCTATAACAACATCAGATTTAGAACCAGTTTCAGAGGAAGATTTAAAAATTTCTAAAGCCGAACTAAAGTTGCGAGAAGAAGTTGCTAGAGAAGATAAATTCAATTTATTTGAAAAAGCAAAACCAAAAACAGGAGTTGTTCTTTTTCCACCAATAAAAGGAATGGTAACGGAGAAATTCAATCCAAAAATCAAACATTATGCAGTTGATGTCGCGGTGGCAAAAAACACACCAATAAAATCTATTTTGAACGGAACAGTAATTTTTGCAGATTGGACACCAACAACAGGAAATGTGGTAATCATTAGACACAATAATGGTTTTATTTCGGCATATAAACACGCAGCATCAGTAACGGTTTCTCAAGGAGATAAAGTTAGATCAGGTGAAGTAATTGCTCTTGCAGGTTCAACTGGACAAGAGTCAACTGGCTTTCATTTGCATTTTGAGTTATGGAAAGACGGTTATCCGATTGATCCAAGTATTTTTATAGAATTTGAATAAACGTTATAGAAAATTATAAAATTAAACACATAGTAACATAGAAAAAAAGGATTTTATAGACCAATTGTTTCGTCTGTTCGCTATCGCTCAGTTCTTGATTTAACTCTGCTATGATTTGCTGTACAAAAGTGAAACGGCTTTATATTTTTATAAAAACTATGTTTCTATGTGTTTGAAAAAAATTACAACAAATAGGTTAAAACGAGTATGAAAACATTAAATACAATAGCTGAAAATTTAATTGGCATGACTTTTTTTGTTGGAGCTCTTTTTTTTATCCTTGCTCTGATAACACATCAATTTCCTCCAAAAAAGATTAATTCATTTTATGGTTATAGAACACCAAATTCGATGAAAAGTCAAGAAAGATGGGATTTTGCCCAATCTTTTTCGTGCTTCAGAATGATTGAAGGAGGATTGTTTTTGGTTCTGATTTCGTTCTTGAAGTTTGTAATAGTTATTTCTGAAGATTTAGAATTTGTGGTAAGTTTAGTGTCAATATTTGGAGTTATAGTTTATCTGATAGTTTCAACAGAATTTGCCTTAAAAAAGAAATTTCCAAACAAGTAAAGATGTCTGTAAAGTCTATTGCCGCTAAATTATTTGCTAAAAGCATATATAAAAAAACCCAAGCGTGGGCAACAAATCCTCTTGAAACACAACAAAAGGTTTTCCAAGACTTGATAAGACAAGCCAAAGAAACGCAGTTTGGGAAAGACCACGATTTTGCTAGTATCAAATCGTTTGAAGACTTTGCAAAACAAGTTCCAATAAGAGATTACGAGGAATTGAGACCTTATATTGACAAGGTTGTAAAAGGCGAAGAAAACATTCTTTGGAAAGGGAAACCATTGTATTTCGCCAAAACATCGGGAACAACATCGGGCGCAAAATACATTCCGCTGACCAAAGAATCGATGCCAACTCATATTGAAGCAGCTCGAAATGCGATTTTGAATTATATTCACGAAACAGGCAAAGCCGATTTTGTAGATGGAAAGATGATTTTCCTGCAAGGAAGTCCAATTTTGGAAGAAAAGAACGGAATCAAATTAGGAAGATTGTCAGGAATTGTGGCACATTTTGTTCCAAAATATTTACAAAAAAACCGAATGCCGAGCTGGGAAACCAATTGCATTGAAGATTGGGAAACTAAAGTGGATGCTATAGTCGAGGAAACGTTCAACGAAAACATGACCGTGATCTCGGGAATTCCTTCTTGGGTGCAAATGTATTTTGAAAAACTAGAACAAAAAGGAGGAAAACCCGTTGGTCAGTTATTCAAAAACTTCAATTTGTTTATTTATGGAGGCGTAAATTACGAACCGTATCGCGCCAAATTCGAAAACCTAATAGGTCGAAAAGTAGATTCTATTGAGTTGTTTCCCGCATCAGAAGGATTTTTTGCCTATCAATCCCGAAACTTCGGGACGCAAAAAGAAAAAGGAATGTTGTTGCTTTTGAATTCGGGCATTTTTTACGAATTTGTAAAAACGGAAGATTTTTTTACTGAAAAACCCAGAAGATATACTATTGCAGAAGTCGAATTAAACACCAATTATGTTTTGATAATTTCTACCAACGCAGGTTTATGGGCATATAATATTGGCGATACCGTTCAGTTTACGAGTTTGAAACCCTATCGCGTAATCGTTTCAGGAAGAATTAAACATTATATTTCTGCTTTTGGCGAACACGTTATTGGGAAAGAAGTGGAAAGTGCTTTGCAAGAAGCTATGAAAGGAACAAATGTTCGCGTGAACGAATTTACGGTTGCACCACAACTCAATCCAAACCAAGCCTTACCTTATCACGAATGGTTCATCGAGTTTGAAAATACTCCCGAAAATATGGACGAATTTGCCGTTAAAATTGATAATGCGATGCGAAAACAAAACGTTTATTACGACGATTTGATTGTTGGAAAAGTGTTGCGAACGTTAATTATTACTAAAGTTCAAAAAAACGGCTTTCAAGACTATATGAAATCTATTGGTAAACTTGGCGGACAAAATAAATTGCCGCGATTGAGTAATGATAGAAAAATTGCTGATTTGTTAAAGAGAGCATAAAAGAAAGATGATAGAAAAGAGATTGCTGTGGGTATTTATTTTATTTGGTTTTTCTGCCTT
>Ga0208722_1000205_pt1 | contig 16017 bp, 6 predicted proteins | sample LakMenEpi21Sep11_FD_150722 | JGI IMG/M metagenome (GOLD analysis project Ga0208722, IMG submission 150722) | Freshwater microbial communities from Lake Mendota, WI - 21SEP2011 deep hole epilimnion (SPAdes) | ecosystem: Environmental > Aquatic > Freshwater > Lake > Epilimnion/Euphotic zone ... | reverse complement strand
GGTGCTCAAGGTGATGTAGGCGCACAAGGCGCAGCTGGTGTTCAAGGTGCTCAGGGCGTGCAAGGTGCAACTGGCGCACAAGGATTCCAAGGCGCAGCTGGTGTTCAAGGTGCTCAAGGCAATACTGGAGTTCAAGGATTCCAAGGCGCGCAAGGTAATGATGGTGGTGAAGGTTCACAGGGGCATCAAGGTGTTGCTGGAGCACAAGGTGTACAAGGTGCTACAGGAACTGGTGCTCAAGGTGCACAAGGTGCCGCTGGAACACAAGGATTCCAAGGTGTTCAGGGTGCAGCAGGAACTGGTGCACAAGGCGATGTTGGTGCCCAAGGAGCAGCTGGAGCGCAGGGCATCCAAGGTGCACAAGGTGCTGTTGGTGCACAGGGTGTTCAAGGATCAGTCGGCGCTCAGGGAGCAGTTGGTGTTCAAGGCGCAGCAGGATCTCAAGGTGTTCAAGGTGCTCAAGGTGTGCAAGGTGCGACAGGAACTGGAGCACAGGGTGCTGCTGGTGCTCAAGGTGTCCAAGGCGCTCAAGGTGTTCAAGGTGCTCAAGGTGTGCAAGGTGCGACAGGAACACAGGGCGTGCAAGGTGTCAAAGGTGACACTGGTGAATTTGGTGGCGCAACATTCGAATATGTTTTCAACACCAATACAGCAAACACAGATCCAACGGCTGGCTTTGTTAAGTTTAACAATACAACATTGCTATCTGCGACTGAGATGTATATTGATAACATCGATCGTTTAAGTGGAAATGTTTTCAATTACTTGAATACAATCGATGACTCGACGTCGACAATCAAAGGCACATTCAAGATTGCAAATTCTGCAAATGTTCTAGAATACACATTTTTCAATATTAACGGTACTCATCTTCATGTTACTGACTGGTTCGTTGTTCCTGTTGCTGGATTGAATACAACATTAACTGGATCAAATTTCCCAAACAGCACCAATGTTATTATGACATTTGTTCGTACTGGCGACAAGGGTGATACTGGATCACAAGGTCCACAAGGTATTCAGGGTGCTGTTGGCGCACAAGGTGTTGCTGGAGCACAAGGCGTAACTGGTGCTCAGGGTGTTGATGGAGCACAAGGTTTTGTTGGTGCTCAGGGAGCAGTCGGAGCACAAGGCGCAACTGGTGCTCAAGGCGTTCAAGGCGCTACTGGTACTGGTGCTCAGGGTGCTCAAGGAGTACAAGGAGCCACAGGTCCACAGGGTCCAGGGGGTGGGGGTGGTGGAACAGGAAATCCTGGCGCAACTAGAGATTTATTTACTGGAAATGGTGCTCTTACAACATTCCAATTAACTGTTACACCTACTAACGAAGCACACACTCTTGTATTCGTGGATGCAATACTACAGCCAAATGCATCTTATAATATTTCTGGATCCAATGTAGTATTTACTGTAGCACCAGATTCAAATACATTAATTACTGTTTACACAATTGGTGATGCAGGTCCACAGGGTCCTCAAGGTGTTCAAGGTGCACAGGGATTATCTGGTGCAGGGGTGTCGGGTGCAACAAATAATGTTGCTAAATTTACTGGTGCAACAACATTAGGGAATAGTTTAATCTTTGATACCAATACTAGCATTGGTATTGGAACATCAGCCCCAACAGCGACACTAGATGTTGCTGGAAATGGAAAGTTTGTTGTTGTTGATTCTACTCGCGTCAATCCTCGTGTCATCTCTGTTGCAGATGCAGCTTCAATAACTCCTAATGTCGCAGTTGGTGACCAGTACAATATTACAGCATTGGCACAAGCGTTAACAATTAATGCGCCAGTGGGTGTTCCAGTCGATGGAAATAAACTCACAATTAGATTGCTCGACAATGGAACAAACCGCGCATTGACTTGGAATTCAACATATACTGTTATTGGTACAGTATTGCCTACATCAACAACAGCAAATAAAATGTCATATATTGGTTGCATATATAATTCTGCTGACACTCGTTGGGATGTAATTGCAGTAACAACACAAGTATAATTGAAGGAAGTATCATATGAAGATTAATTTTGAATATGACACAAAGTATGGTAAATTCAGCGACTCATTAGATTTACCAGACGACCAATTATACACTGATGTTGAAATTGAGGCTATGAAAGAAGCTCGTAGAGATGCTTGGGTGTCGTACATCGACAACGCTCAACTAGAAACAACACCAATCGATGAATCGCCTACTGAAGCCCCACTAGAAGGTCAATAAATTATGGCAGATAGATATTGGGTTGGTGGCACAGGCACATGGAATACAACAAGCACAACTAACTGGAGCGCCAGCAGCGGCGGTGCTAGTGGCGCCAGCGTGCCGACAGTAGCAGATAGTGTTTTCTTTGACCAGGCAGGCACATATACTGTAACCATGACAGGCGCATTAGCCTGTTTAGATATAACAGTTAGCACAGGTACAGTAACATTTGCTACTGGTACTACCCCAACATTAACAGTAGCAGGTAATGTAGCAATTACAGCAGGTACAACTACATGGAATAGTACTGGCACCATAACATTATCAGCGACTACATCAAAAACAATTACAAGCGGCGGCACAACTTTTAATTGCAGTATGACAGTAAGTGGAGCAGGTGGAACAAAAACATTACAAGATAATCTAACATTAAGTAGCACAAGCACTTTTACAGTTACATCAGGTACACTGGCATTAGGTAGTCATACATTAACGACAGGATTATTCAACTCAAGCAATAGCAATACAAGAGTATTGAATTTCGGTACAGGTAAAATTGTATTAACTAGTGCAACAACAAGCACTATTTTTACTACAGGTACAACTACGGGATTAACAGTAAGCGGAACTCCACTAGTAGAATGTGTAACCACTGGCACAGGAGTTACCAAAACTATTAATACAGGCGCACCGTCAGAAGCAAACTCAATAAGTTTTAGTTTATTGAATACTGTGACAGGTACAACCTATGCATTTTCAGCAAGTAATGTTGTAAGAAATTTAATCGTAAATGGTGTGCAAACAGTAAGTAATATTAACTTAATAATTTATGGAGCATTTACTCACTTAACCACAAACGGCACTACTACATTTACAGCTGGCACAAATGCATGGACATTTGCTGCTACAAGTGGCAGTTTTACGATTAATAATATTGCTGGCTTCACTTATGATTTTCCATGGACATTTGGCAGCGCAACTAGCACTGCTACCTGGACATTAGCAAACAACCTAACATTAGGTGGAACTAGACAGCTAACATTAAGCAATGGTTCGTTTGACATAAACAGCAAAACTATTTCTGCTGCTGGTATTACAATATCAACAGGCACACCAACACTATTAAACACAGGTACAGGTAGTTTTACAACAACATTACCATTTACACATTCAAGTGGATCGTTTACATTACCATTTAATATTACTACAAGTTCAGCAAGTGGTTATACATTTACAGCAGGCACTTTAGCATTAAGTACATTCACATTAACCACTACATTATTCGGTAGCAGTGGTTCTAGTTCCAGAACATTAAACTTTGGCACTGGTCAGCTGGCGTTGACTGGCAATGGGGTAACAATATTAAACCTGGCAACATTAACTAATTTTACAACTACTGGTACATTCTATGTCAACAGCACATATACTGGTAGTGTTGGCACACGCACTATACTGTGGGGATCTGATGCTGGATCAACGGAAGCACTTGCCCAAAATGTAAGTTTTAGTGGAACTACTGGCATTGTATTGAGTCCAAGTGCAACTGATACAATAGCACTCACGGGTGGCTTCAATAGCATAAACTTCACTGGATTTACAGGAACATTAAGTAATACAGGAAGAACTATTTTTGGCAATTTAACTATACCTGCTAGTGGCGGTACATTTACAGCAGGTACAAATGTTACGACGTTTCGTGATACTGGCACAGCAACGATTACAACTAACGGCAGAACACTTGATTTTCCAATTACCTTTAGTGGTGTAGGCGGCACATTTGTACTAGCAGGTGCATTAACACTAGGTTCAACAAGAACAGTAACATTAGAAAATGGTACACTTAATTTAAATGATTTTACACTTACTGCTGCAAATTTAGATGCTAGTGCTGGCACTGCTAGAGTAATAGCATTCGGCACCACAGGTCAAATTACACTAGTTGGTAACGGTACAAATATTGTACTCATGACGACTATGACCAGTTTCACATATACTGGCACTCCTAGAATTTACAGTACATATAACGGCGCTACTGGCACTAGAACATTTACTTTCGGCAGCGCAACTGGCGCTACATCCACAAATATATTTGATGTGAGTTTCGGTAGCAGCGGCACTGGACTTGTGATCACACCTGCCACAGATACTGTTGCATTGACAGGTGTGTATAATAATATAAACTTTACTGGTTTTACGGGAACATTAAGTAATACAACAAGAACAATTTTTGGTGATTTAACTGTGCCTGCTAGTGGCGGTACATTTACGAGTGGTGGTTTTATTACCACTTTTGCTGGCACTGGCACTGAAACTATTACTACGAATGGCAGACCACTAGAGTTCCCGATGACATTTGATGGTGTTGGTGGAACATTTGTGCTAGCAGGTGCACTAACAATAGGTTCAGCAAGAACAGTAACATTAACCAATGGCACACTTAATTTAAATGATTTTACACTTACTGCTGCAGCTTTAAGTTCTTCTGGTAGCACTGCTAGAGTAATAGCATTTGGCACCACAGGTCAAATTACACTAGTTGGTAACGGTGCAACTATTGTAGAAATGTCGACTTTGACTAGTTTTACATATACTGGCACACCTAGAATTTATAGCACATATAGTGGTGCATCTGGCACTAGAACATTTAATATTGGCAGTACAGCTGGCTTCACTTCAACAAATGTGTTCGATTTAAGTTTTGGTAGCAGCGGCACTGGACTTGTGATCACACCTGCCACAGATACTGTTGCATTATCTGGTGGGTATTTGAATGGCAATTTTACAAACAATACTAGCACAATAACTAATACTGCAAGATCGTTTTTTGGTAATTTAACCATACCTGCTACTGGTGGTACATTTACAGCAGGTTCAGCAGTAACTACTTTTGCTGCAACAAGTGACACAAAAACTATCACAACAAATGGAAGATTCTTGGATTTCCCTGTGACTATCAATGGCGCTGGTGGCACCTTCCAGTTACAGGATAATTTAACGCTAGGTTCTACTAGAACATTCACACTTACAGCGGGTGCTCTGAACCTAAACAATCTTACGCTATCTGCTGCAACATTCAGTAGTAGTGGCGCTGTTGCACGATCTGTTGCATTTGGTACTACTGGTCAAATTACACTAGTTGGAAACAATGCTACGATAGTAGATCTTACTACTATGACAAATTTTAGTTACACTGGCACGCCTAAAATTGTTAACACATATACTTTTGCTACTGGCACAAGAACATTTAACATTGGTGGAACTGCAGGAGCGAATTCAAATAATATTTTTAGCATCACAACATTCGAATTTGTTAACACTACTGGTGGTGATGGTAATGCTTCATCTGGCGATGATGGTGGTGGTGGCGGTGGTGGTATTGGCGGTGGTGTTGGTACAACTGTTAATGTGAATGGTGGATACACAGGCGGTGCTGCGAATACTGCTAGCGGTAATTCGTTGTTTACGGCAGTAACTGCCGCTGGATATACAATCGGTAGTGGTGCAGGCGCTGCTGGTGGAACAGCCACTAGTCCTACTAATGCAATCAATGGTGGTAACGCCACTGGCTTTGGTGCAGGTGGTGGTGGTGCTGGTTACTATGGCGGTAATGGTGGTAATGGCTTCTTAGGTGGTGGTGGTGGCGGCGCAGCAGGATTTAATGGTACTGCAAAAACAGGTGGAAATGGTGGTGATGGTGCAATCGTATTGCAAATGACTGTAAGTGGAACGCCAACATATAATGTCTTAACATCTGGCACAAGTTATAGCATCCCTGCAAACACCACCTTTATTACAATTTGGGCTATTGGTGCAGGTGGCGGCGGCGCTGGTGCAGCAGCAGATAGCACTGCAGGCGGCGCTGGTGGTGCTGGCGGCATTTCATTAATGTCTAGCGCCAACACTGGAACTATCACTTATAGTATTGGAACGGGTGGCGCTGGTGGTTCTGGAACTAATAATGGCTCAGCAGGTGGAAACACGACAGTAACATTTGATGGCACAACAATCACTTCTACTGGCGGCGCTGGTGGTGCTTATAACAGCGCCATTGTTTCTGGAGTTGGTGGAACTGGTACTGATGTATCTACAGTCATTCCTACGGGCATAGCGATAGCAATAGGAACAGATGCACATACATTTACTGGCTCATTTAATAATTTTGATTTAACTGGATTTCGTGGAACATTTGGTAATAGCACCAGATCTATCTACGGTAATTTTACAATACCATCCACTGGCGGCTCATTGTCAGCAGGTACTAGCGTTACAAGTTTTGTTGGCTCTGGTTCAAAAACATTATCTACTGGCGGCAGAACACTAGATTTCCCAGTGACTGTTGACGGTGCCGATGGAACTTTCCAATTACTCAGCAATTTTACCATAGGCTCAACACGAGCATTTACACATACTAATGGAACAATCGACCTTAATGGTTACACGCTGACAGTTGGTACATCTTATACGACTGCTGCTGGAACTAAGAACTTAACATTTAATGGTGGAACACTTGTTTGTCCTACAGCATCAGCAACAACATTCAATAATGCCGTTCCTGCTGGATTTACAACGACAGCAGGAACAGGTACAGGTACCATATCATTGACCGCTGCGACAGCCAAAACATTCGTGGGTAACAACGCGATCTATAATTGTGATATTGATCAAGGTGGTGCTGGTGCTTTAACAATCACTGGACTTAACACCTTCAACCGCATCAAATCGAGTTACGCAAATACAACGGCTAATGCCAGCATAATTCTTCCAACTGGCAATACTGTTACTCTTGCAGGTATAGTTGGTGGTAGCGCAAGTAACAAAGTATTAGATTTAAGTCCAACAACTGCAACTGCTGCACCATTTAGAGCAAATGTTATTATATCTAATTCTAGCATTCAAACTGCAAGTTATGTTCAAACCAACAGCATTGTTTTCATCACCAATACTGCCAATACATTCTCAGGTGATGGAACTACGCCATGGCGATTATATTTGGCTAATTCTATAAACAATGGCGATACATTGGGTGCTGTGTTCCAAGAATATAGTAACAGTGCTCCTGTTGTATATTACATTACCAGTGGAACTTCATTCACAGTTCCCGCTGATTGGAATAATTCAAATAATGCTATACACATTTACGGTGCTGGTGGTGGTTCTTCTGGTTCTTATGTTCCTAATTCTTCTGGAAATAGATTAGGTTCTGCTGGCGGCGGCGGTGGTGGATACACACAAGTTCTAAACTTAACATCAACTCCTGGAAGTTCATTGTCCTATAGTATAGGTTCAGGTGGAGCAGCGGGTTCAGCTAATAATCTTAGTAGCAGTGGAGGTGCTGGTGGCAACACAACCTTTGCAAGCATTTACACTGCTAATGGTGGTGGTGGGTCATCAATAACAAGCTCAACTACTACAGCAGGAACAGGCGGCACAGGTGCTACAGCCAATGGAGGCATTGGTGGCTTGGGTGGAGGTGCTGCCACTCAAATAAACAATTCCTCTGGTGGTGGTGGTGGCGGATCAGGCGGACCAAATGGTGCAGGTGGAACTGGTGGTACTGGTGTAATATCAGGAAATCCAAGTGGAGGTGCTGGTGGTGGCGGCGGCGGCTCTGGTGGAGGAACCAACGGCACAAACGCAGCTGTAGGAACTCCAGGTGTAGGCGGAAATAGTTTTATCGGAGTTCGTGTTGGTGGAACAGGTGGTTTAGCCAACACATTAGGTGGAATAATTGGTAGAGAACGCGGCAGAGCCAGTTATGATATTTTAGGCAGTATTGGCGGTGCTGGTGGCGGTGGTGGTGGCGGTGCAACTGGTCCTAGCATTAGGGATGGACTTAATATTGGTGGCGGCGCGGGTGGTTCTGGTGCTACTGATAGTGATTTCGCAAATCCAGGAACTGCTGGAGAATCTGGCGGTATCATCATCGTGTATTATCCAATCGCTGTTGTTGGTGGAAATTTCAGTAATATGTTCTTGCTGTTTTAAGCGATAAATAAGTCATGAACGAAAAAGACGAAATCCTAAAAAAACTTCTCTCGAAGAAAAAGTCTAATGTTGATGATAAGTTTGTTTTAGAAACAATAAAGAAAAAAAGGAACGGAGAGTCTGGTTATCTCAATGAGCAGATAACCCTGAAAGAAATCGCGCCTGTCGTTGCAGCAAAAACAAATCTCGTTCCAAATACAAACGATTTAGTGCAGCAAGTTTCAAATGTGCTGGCAACTGCAAACGCAAATACTAATTCTTTTAAAGATAAAGAAATAGAAGGTATGCGTCGCACCATCGCTGAGATGATGCAAAAAATCTCTACGCTTTCATGGGGTGGTGGCGGCACTGGTATAGTTCGTTTATTTGACGCTGATGACTTCGACCGCAATACTGTTGGCGAAGGCAAGTTTATGAAGTTTTCAAATGGATGGTTCGTCCTAGAAACCGTCAATCCTGGCGCTCAAGGTCCGCAAGGTTCTCAAGGTGCTGTTGGTGCTCAAGGCTCACAAGGTCTACAAGGTGCACAGGGTTTCCAAGGAGTCCAGGGCGCACAAGGTTCTCAGGGTTTCCAAGGAGTCCAGGGTGCCTCAGGTTCTCAAGGTGTGTATAGCACAACTATAGTAACTTCAAATACATATGTTGTTGCAAACAGTGATTATTATATTGGTGTTAATAATGCATCATATACAACTATCACTTTACCATCAACACCAGTTTCTGGTAGAATGGTTATAATTAAAGATGAATCTGGAAATGCTCAGTTATATCCAATTAAACTTGATGGAAATGTTGATAATGATCCAGGTGGCGCAGAAATAAGAATTAACAACGGTGGTGTTCAATTAATCTACCGTAACGGTTGGAGAATCGTATAATGACTTACCTATTAGATGACGCAATTAGATATGATGACAGTGGAAACCTTGATGCGTTTGGAAGACTTCGTATTTCTGATGCATTTACTCTTGGCGATTACAAGCATCTTTATGGTTTGGATCCAAACTTTCGTGATACGATTACTAATGGTGGCACTGTTACCTTTCAAAATCAACAAGCCGCTGCTAGATTAACAACATCAAATAATCCAGCTAGTAGTGTAATCCATCAAACTAAGATGTATCACCAGTATCAGCCTGGAAAAAGCCAGCTGATTAAATCAACATTTAATTTTTATGCGAATGCGATTAATGTGGTAAAACGAACTGGATACTTTGATTCAAACAATGGCATTTATCTAGAACAATCTGCAAATGGTGCATTAAGTTTTACCATTCGAACAGATACCAGCGGCACACCTAGCGATGATCGTCGAGTATATCAGAGTCAATGGAACAAGAATACTTGCAATACGAGTATTTCTGGTCCTAGCGGAAATGGTTCGTTTAATTTAGATATCACCAAAACTCAAATTTTCTTTACAGATTTTCAATGGTTGGGTGTTGGTCGCGTGCGTTGTGGATTTGTGCATGATGGACAGTTAGTTGTTGCTCATGAATTTCACAATAGCAATGTTTTACCTACTGTTTATATGAGCAATCCAAACTTACCTGTTCGATGCGAAATATTTAATACAGGCGCAACGACTGGTGGGTTTTTTGATCAAATTTGCTCGACTGTAATTTCCGAGGGTGGATATGTCGAAGCAGGTCAAGACTGGCATGTTGCAACAGGCAATACGAAGATTACAATAACTGGAGTGGGTAATACTCGACCGATTATGGCTATTCGATTGAAGAACTCATTCCGTGGGTATCAAAATCGCGCAACTGTTCGTGTGGGCGATATTAATCTTTACGCAGAACAAAATCCTGGTGTTTGGGAATTGAGAAAACTGGATAGTGTTGCAGATCTTACATTAGCAAATTCTACTTGGAATTCAGTTCATGCTAATTCAGCAGTAGAGTATAACATTACTGGGACTGCAATAGTTGGTGGTGAAGCCATTTTTGGTGGGTTTGTGGGTACGAGTTCTCCTGGAGGCAGCTCGAAGGGAATCGGTTTGTCCAGTACAACGGAGCCAACTTCAGCAAAAAAGAATTTTATCGCTCAAAATTACGATTCCTCAAATAGCGAAATATTCGTAGTTGTAGCACAAGCAATTGCAAGCCCAGTAGATGTTTGGTGCACTGTAACTTGGCGCGAGGTGTATTAACTAAAAAACGCTAAATAACAAGTAACTCATCACTATGTCACTATGATTGGCGCTGAAGAAAGTTTGACAGCATTAAAAGTTGGACAAATTTACTCATAAAGGTTTTAAAAACAAATGGCAATATTCAAAATTCCTGGCTCCGCTATTCAACCAAATACGATTACGACAACTCAGTTGTCGTCAGCAATCACAACTCAAATTTCTGCTGGTGGTGGACCAAGAGTTTCTTCTCTGATTTATCCTGGCAACGACACAGCAGGTAACACCGTTGGCGGTCAAACAGTTTTTATTAATGGTTCTGGTTTCGAAACTAATAATGCCATTTATATCAACGGCAATTCTGTACCTTCGAAATCATTTATCAGTGCAAGTAATCTATCATTTACAACTCCTGCATTATCAGCAGGAATCTATCCTGTTTATGTGATCAATACAGATTCAGGGTCAACCGCAATCTTTATTCCTGGTTATATTTCTTCTGCTGAGCCAGCATGGGTGACATCTGCAGGAAGTTTAGCTGCCTCTCAAGATGAAGCAACTGCATGGAGTTATTCGCTTTCTGCAACTGGTGATGCGCCGATTACATATGCTCTTGCTGTTGACAGTTCATTGCCTAGCGGAATCTCTTTGGCAGCAAATGGTTTGATATCAGGAACATTGTCTTCACCACCAGGAACAGATACAACTTATACATTCTCTGTTGTAGCAACAGATGCTCAAAATCAAGATTCTACAAGGCAATTTACTGTAACAACGAACAGTGGCGAAGGTGTATTATTTGCGAATAATGTTCTTCTCATTCATGCTGATGGAACGAATAATAAGAACAATCATACCTTTCTAGATTCTTCAAATAATAACTTTACGATTACAAGAAATGGTAATGCAACTCAGGGATCGTTTAGTCCATTCAGTCAGACTGGATGGAGTAACTTTTTTGATGGGACTGGGGATTATTTGACAGTTCCAGATAATTTAAATTTAAGAATGGGGTCAGGCAATTTTACTATTGAATTTTGGTGGTATCCTGTTAATCTTGCAGGCTTTCAATCTGCGTTTGATAAGGGATATACTGCCGCTGATGGATTACTATTTCAAACAGGAAACGGCGATGGAAGAACTGTAATATATGCTGGCGGCTCTTCAATACTAACATCTAACACAGCAGTAACCACTAATACTTGGACTCATGTTGCTTTAGTTAGAAATGCATCTACAATGACATTATATCAAAATGGTATATCTGTTGGTTCTGGATCAAATTCAACCAATTTTAGCAATACCAGTATCATGGGTGTAGGAGCCAATGCAACTGGCGGTGGCGGTAATGTTTATGCAATCAATGGTTATTTGTCAAATTTTCGAGTTGTTAAAGACACTGCTGTTTATACCGCCAACTTTACTCCGTCTGCCGCACCTCTCACTGCCGTTTCAAACACTTCTTTATTGACTTGCCAAAGTAATCGCTTCCGCGACGCCAGCAATAATAACTTCACAATAACTCGCAATGGTGATACTTCTATTCAACCATTCTCTCCATTTGCACCAACTGCTAAATACTCAACAGCAAATGTTGGTGGAAGTGGATATTTTGATGGTACTGGTGATAGGATATCTGTTGGCGGAAATGCTGCGTTTGATATTTCTAGTGGTAACTTTACGGTTGAAGGTTGGATCTACCCAACAAGCAGCAGCGGAGTGCAAGGTTTGTTTGTCTTATTTACCGCAACAAACTCTGACTATGCTGGAATGACGCTTTATGTTTCGCGCCAAAGCAGTTCTGTAATAACAGTAGAAGGCGCAAGCCCGTCAATTGGTAGCGGCGGTTCTGCGATTGCAATTACCACTACCAATACCGCTCCTGTCAACACATGGACTCACATTGCTATAACAAGAAACAGCAATACTTTTACTGTTTGGGTTAACGGGGTTTCTAGCGGCACAGCAACCTTTTCTGGAACGCTATATTGGTCACCGCCAAATCTTTACATTGGCGCTGGAAACGACACTACACCGAATCAGTTTGCTGGATATATCAGCGATGTTCGTATTGTCAAAGGCACTGCTGTATACACATCTGCATTTACACCCCCAACAGCACCACTCACAAACATCGCTAATACATCTCTACTCTGCAACTTCACCAACGCTGGCATCTTTGATCAAACAGCCAAAACTGCACTCGAAACTCTTGGTGATGCTAAAGTCAGCACTGCACAGTACAAATATGGTACTGGTTCTATTGCGTTTGATGGGACGGGGGATTATTTAAAAACTCCAAACAATGCAATATTAACTTTTGGTACTGGCGATCTTACGCTAGAATGTTGGATTTATCAAACTGCAACTTCTACTAGCACTTATAGAGTGATTTTTGGAGACAATGTATACGGTAGCACAGGTGGATATACTCTTTATAGTTATAACAATGCGCTAAATTTATGGAAAGGCAGCGGAGGCGGTGGTGCCGAAGTGATCGCACCTGCAGGAACAATCACTCTTAACACTTGGACCCATGTTGCATGGACAAGATCTGGATCATCAAATAGACTGTTTATTAATGGCACTCAAGTAGGCTCTACAACAACAGACGCTACCAATTACACTAGTACGGCGTCATTTATTGGTGCAAGTCAATCAGGAACATTACCTTTTGCTGGCTATATCGACGACCTTCGCATCACCAAAGGTTATGCGCGCTATACATCTAACTTCACTCCACCATCCTCTGCATTCAAAGATAGGTAATTTACTAAATAACAGTGACTAATCACCTTTAGTATTGCACCCTATATCATATACTCGCTGATTGTTTTATAATGGTAACATTCAGAGCATTCAGAGGGTACAATGAAAAAATTACTAGCAGTTCTCGCTCTCCTAGCATCTGGAGCAGCATTCGGTCAAACAACGACCACAAATGTCGTTACAGATAATACTACAACGACAACCAATACCACAAACTCAACAAATACGAATGTTAACACAAATAATAACATTCAAAGTGGTACGGTAACGAATAATAATAACAATGTGAATACATCAACCAATGTAAACACAAACAACAATATTCAAAGTGGAACGGCGACTAATATTAATCAAAATACTAGCACCGCAACATCAACGAATACTAACAACAATAACAGTGTAAGCACTTCAACGAATACTAATAATAACAACAATGTCAACACATCAACTTCGGTCAATACGAATAACAACAACAATGTGAGTGTTTCAACAAACACTAACAATAATAACAATGTGAGTGTTTCGACAAATACAAACAACAATAACAATGTCTCTACATCCACAAATACAAATAACAATAACAATGTAAGCACTTCAACGAATACTAATAACAATAATAGTAACTCGACCTCAGACAATAAAAATCTTAATATTAACAAGTCAGAAAGCACAAGCGAAAGTAAAGTTAAGACTGAGAATACTAACACAAATATCAACCGCAACGAAAACATCACAAAGGTTGAACAAGAGATTAAATCACCACCTGCTAGTGCTATCGCTCCAATGATTTCAGCATATAGCCAGGATGTTTGTGTATCTGGTATTTCTGGTGCTGTTCAAACTCAGGTGATTGGTTTGTCTGCTGGTAAGGCAGTTCGCGATATGAATTGCGAAAGATTAAAACTATCAAAGACGCTATACGATATGGGTATGAAGGTTGCTGCTGTATCAATGATGTGCCAAGACGAGAGAGTCTTCAAGGCAATGGAAATGGCTGGAACACCTTGCCCTTACATGGGTAAGATTGGTAAAGATGCAACCGAGCAGTGGGCTGGTAATAAGGAAGAACGCCCAGACTTTAAGAAGAAGTGGTGGGAAGTTTGGAAAAAGGCTACGACTGAAGATCTTTCAGCAGCAACACCAGCTGGTGAATAATGAAGCGATTTCTCGCTCTATTACTCTTGTTCTGTGGCGCAGCACAAGCGCAGCAGATAGACTACACATATACGCAAACATATGTGGGTGCACCTGCTCCATTTCAGCAATTAAATGTAAATCAAGGGACTCCACTAAATCTAGCGGATGACCAAGTATCAAATCCAATCAATCTTGGATTTAATTTTAAATTCTATGGACAGGATTTTAATAGTGCATTCATTAGTAGTAATGGTGTATTAGGTTTTCAAGGTCCTATTAATGGGTGCTGTAGTGGGTATAATCTTGCTAATCCTGGCAATAGATATGGAATATTTGCACTCCAAACTGATCTGATAAACCTTCAAACAACTAATCCGTGGTACAGAACACAAGGCGAACAAGGTGACCGAACATTTACTGTTGGCTGGTATAATATGCCAATATACTATGATCAAAATTTTCGCAGTTCATTTGAGATTACTTTGTTTGAAAATAATAACAATATACTTCTTAACTATGGTGACCTTAATACTAATGGTAGATTTTTTACTGCTGGGATAAAAGGTAACGACGGCGAATATGAGTTGATATACTCTGGAACAAATGATGCATTTTTAGAAAATTCCAGTTACATGTTCTCGTTTATTCCACCACCGCCACCAATCCCAGAATTTTTATATTGGATTAATCTAGCAACCGAAAACGGTGTGTTTACACTAACGACTGCAGGTGTTGTCCGCTATGGTGCAAGTGGCGTTTATACCTATGCAGAATTACAGCAAGGAACTTACTCTTGCTCAAATGGATCTTTTGGAGACCCAATTCCTGGTGTGTATAAGAGTTGTGAGTTTGGCAGTAACATTCCCCCAGTTGTAGAAGTTGATTGCTCTGTAACACCAGGAGATATTAGTTGTTTAATTGAAGATGGAATCATTGATTACACTGACCCAGAAGAACTATTAGCATCATTAGAAGATGATGATTTTACAAATACTGGAGATGACGGCATCGATAACGGCAGTGACGATGGTAGTGATAGCGGCAGCGATGATGGAAGCGAAATTGATAGCACAGAAGATACAACTGATAGTTTTGAAGAAGATTTTGGATCAGTAGATGAAGAGGTAATATCGGAAGAAGAAGAATCAGAAGATATTACCGAATCTGATGCGATGGAAGAATTGATCGCTGAGCAAGAATTAGAAGAACTATTATCTATAGAAGAGATGCAAGATTCTATTGAAGAAGGTGATGATGAGAAAGAAGAAAATGAAGAAAAACTTGCCGACTCCATTGATCCATCTATTTTAAGTCTAGTGTTGAGTATTGTAGAGTCTACAAGCATTGTTGACAATTCAGGTGCAACAGCAGGTGCTGCATCATCAACAACAGCTGCAGCTGCTATAGGTGCTAGTGGTGCTTTAAATAATAATGCAACAGTTACCAATTCAAGCAGAACTGAAACCGCAAGTAATTTTTCTATTGATGCGACAAATGAATCGCTTAACGAAGCCACACAATTTGCGGCTACTGAGTCTCAAACTACTACTAATATCAACGCAGAAACAAATGCTGCTTTGGGTCTTGTTACCGATTCCTTGAGAGATGCAGAAAATCTAGTGGCTTCTTCTGCTATCACGGAAGAAACAGTTGCTACAAATAAAACTAATGAATCGGCATTTGATGATAACACAGAAACTGATTTGCCTGTTATGACATTAGATCCTAATAATCCATTATCTCAGTTTTTTAATAGCATGCCTTCCCTTGCAAACCTAGAAGCGGC
>Ga0208722_1000201_pt1 | contig 16172 bp, 15 predicted proteins | sample LakMenEpi21Sep11_FD_150722 | JGI IMG/M metagenome (GOLD analysis project Ga0208722, IMG submission 150722) | Freshwater microbial communities from Lake Mendota, WI - 21SEP2011 deep hole epilimnion (SPAdes) | ecosystem: Environmental > Aquatic > Freshwater > Lake > Epilimnion/Euphotic zone ... | reverse complement strand
GATTGCGGTCTACATGGACCTGCGCAGCTAACGAAGTCGATTTCAGAGCGCTCCGTTGCAGCTGACGCTGCAGCGGGGCGTTTTGCTATGCGGCACCGTGGGTGGCGTCAGACTCGAGCAGCACGCGTCCCCGTGGAATGGTGCGGAGCGCAAAGAGTGCGGTGATCAACAGCCCCACCCCGCTTGCAACGAACACCACGGTGGAGCCCGCTGTGTCGTAGAGGACGCCTGCGACGATGCCGCCGAGTGCGGCGCCGAGCGTCCCCGCAGAGTGATAAAGCGACTGCCCTGTTGCGTGAAGGCGGCGTGGCACCAGGCGATCAACCACTTCGACGGCGCACATCAACGCGATCGCAAAGACTGCCCCCTCGGCGAGTCGTAGGAGCGTGAGCGAAAGCGCGCTGTCAAACAGTGCGACCGAAGCGGTGATCACTCCCATGATTGCGGTTGCGGCGGCGAAGCCACGTCGTAGCCCAATCCCCTTGAGCATGCGGGCCGAGGCGATCATGAAGGGAACTTCGATGAAGGCGGCGAGGGTTGCGCCGAGTCCGAGCATCGCCGCGTCGCCACCAACCTCGTTGATCCTCACCGGTCCGAGGCGATAGAACGAAGCGGCGCAGAGCGCCTCAAGGAAGATGATCGCAACGAAGGGGACCATCGCTGGGGCGATGCGCAGCAGTTCGCTCACGCTACCGAATCGGTCACGCGCTGAGCGTCTGGTGCGACGTGCCGACGCGGGGCGTGACGGCGCGCTGCGATGCGCCGCCATGACGCTCCGATCTTTCAGAAACGGAATCGGCAGAATCGTGCAGCAGAGCCCAACGGCCAGGAACGGGACGATCGACGACCCGCCACCGTCGCGGATCGCGACGCCTGCGGCGAGTGCGGTGACCGCATAGGTGAAGCTCGTCACCGCGCGCGTCACCGCAAAGCGCGGTCCACCGTCGCGCGCGATGCCGAGCGCAAGCGCATCGGCAGAACTGTTTGAGGCGGCGCCAGCGATCGCCATAAGGAGTGATCCAGCGATTGCGGCGTTGAGATCGCCGAAGGCGAAGAGGAGGATGCCGATCGCGCTCGAGATCTCGCCGATCGCGAGCCCTGCACGCCGGCCGACGACTCGGTCGGCAAGGTGTCCCCAGGCCGGTCCGACGGCGCTCGAGACGAGCGCCGTCGCCGCAGTCAGCAGTCCGAGCTCGCCGGCACTAAGGCCGCGGTCAATCATCGCGACCGCGTAGAACGGATAGAAGACGGCGCCGACGACGCCGAAACCGCCGTAGATCGTCAACACGCCGAGGCGTGAGAGACGCGAACTACTTGCCAAGATTCTCCGGGCCAAACGAATTCGGGAGTAGGTAGTCGAACGGATAGCGGTTCAGGCGTTCAATCTTCAAGTTTTCGTCGAGGCTGACGGCGACAATCGGCATCTGCAGGGAGCCCGCAAATTCACGGATGCGCTGGCGACAGACGCCGCACGGCGATGGTGCTTCAGATGGGGATTGGACGGCGAATGCGAGCGCGACCGCCTTTGCATTTGTCGCAAGGCGCATGGCGTTCATCGCGTGCTGTTCCGCGTGCACGGTAAGGGTGAAGTCGGCCCCCTCCATGTTTGCACCCACGTGGATCCCGCCGTCCGCGTCGGCGACCGCCGCACCAACCAGATAGTTGGAGTAGACGGCGTAAGCACGCGGTCGAATGCGCATCGCCTCGTCAACCAGCTTCTGCTCAAGCGGCGTGAGGTCCGACTGCTGGATTCTCATCTCGGTGACCACCCTTCTACCTGACGAATGAGGCGCCGAATGTGAAGTCCGTGCAACGGCGCCAGCGGCATTGACCATAGCGGCTTGAGCCACGCCTCTGAGCCGAGCGATGCGGCATCCGCACCAGCCCATCCATACTCCCGCACGTCGTTGAAGGTGCGCACGCCGCCGCCGGCGATGATTGGGAGGCGGATGCCAGCCTCACGCAACTCGCTCACCACTCGCAGGCCGATCGGCTTGATGGCGCGACCAGAGAGTCCGCCGTATCGATTCTTCAGCAGCGGTGCGCCACTCTTCGGGTCGAGTCGAAGGCCCTTCACCGTGTTGATCGCACTTAGTGCGGCGACCCCGTTCGCTTCCGCCAAGCGCGCGTGAGCGAGATAGTCAAAGTCAGGTGAGAGCTTCAGGATCACAGGGAAGCGCGAGGCGGGAACCGCACGCTTGAGCACCTCTTCAATGATGGGATTGAAGTCAAAGTTCACGTTATGGCAGGAGACATTGAACTCCACCGCAGCGAGTGACCCGGAAGGCGCCTGGCTATTCACGCGCTCAACCAGGGATGCGAATTCATCCGCACTAAATCCACCGAGCGAGAGGATGCGGTTCTGTCCAGTTGTTCGCGAGAAGTACTCGTCGAAGTAGCGGTCAATGCCGATGTTTGACCAGCCGAACGCATTGAGCCAACCCGCATCGGCCTCTTGCAGTGCGCCGCGGTAGAGGCGTAGCAGCTCGGGGATCTCTGAGATGCGCCATGACTCCTTCAGGGTGAAGTGTCCTTCGCGCGGTTGCGTCGTGACCGTGCGCACTGTCACGGCACCGAATCGTCGAAGGTCCACAAAGTTAGAGATCGGCGAAAGCCCAAGTACTGCAAACCGCCCCTTCGGCGCGCCGTACCCGAGGAGGCTTGAACTGGTGATGAGGCGGTTGCGCAGCTTGATCCCGTTGAGGTCGATCATGCTGCGATCGTAGCGCGCAGCAGCAGCACGGCGAGCACTGATGCCGCCATGCCCATCAAGAGGTTGTTGCGCCATCGGCCGACCGCCGCCCCTGTGATCACTGCAACCGCCTCTGGACCAACTCGGAGCGATGCATCTGTTACCAAGACGTTCGCCGCGGCGATGGCACCGAGGACGGCGGGGCCAATCAGGCGAAGGTAGGCGAGTGCTGGCGCGGGGAGCCGGTCAATCCCTGGCGCAAGGAGTGGGAGGGCGCGCGCCGCATAGGTTCCAATCCCACCGAGGATTGCGAGTGGCACAAGATCAGTGCTCAGCGGATCAATCATGCTGCCTCTCTGTTTCGCTTTGCGAAGAGGAGTCCAGCAAGCGGTCCGAGTAGTCCGCCGATCATCACCGCGGCACTCGGATCAATGAGCAGTGATGCGGCAACTGCGGCAGACCCGCCGGCAAGAAGCGCAACGAGCGCCGCTCGATCGCGAACAAGACCAACGGCGAGCCCAGCCATGGAGGCGGGGAAGACCACATCGAGGCCGATCGTTGATGGTTCTGGAAGCGCGGCTCCTGCAAGCCATCCTGCAAGCGTTGCAAGGTTCCACGGCACGAAGATGCTGAGGCCCGCGTACCAGGCACCAGCGAGATCGATACGGCCGAGTCGTGCAATGTGCGTGCTCGTAAGTGCGAATGCCTCATCCGTGAGCAGGAAGGCGAGCCCAGCACGAACGCGTCTCGGGAGGGCGCTCGCATGCGGTGCAATCGACGCAGCGTAGAGGAAGTGCCTAGCGTTGAGGAGCCAGACAAGAAGCACGATGGAGCTCCACGGTGCCGCTACGGCGAGCAGTCCAACAGCGGCGAACTGCGACGCTCCCGCAAAGAGAATCGCGCTAAAGGCTGCGGTCTCCACAAGCGAGAGTCCCCCCTCACGCGCCGTAAATCCGAAGATCGTGCCGATCACAATGGCAAGCACCCAGATGCCGATCGAATCAATTGCGAGCCGGCGGCGCGCCGCGCGGAGTTCGTTCGCTACTCCGCCACTCATGGTGCTGGCGTCAGGACTACAACTGGGATCTCGCGATCGGTCTTCCGAGAGTACGCCGCATAGACGCCGTACGTGACATCATCCGTGCGCTTCAAGAGGTTGCGCCGTTCGTCGCCAGCCGCCACGCGCGCAACATACGGGAGTGATTGGCCACGCTTAATCACACGCACGTGGGGATCAGCGACAAGGTTTTCGTACCAGCTCGGATTTCCGGAGCGTCCGTAATTGCTTGCCACCAGGATGATGCGGTCGTGATCCGGGAGGTAGGTGATGACGGCACGTCGCCGCAGCCCGCTCTTGCGTCCAGTTGTCTCAAGGATGATCCCTGGTCGCCAGAAGAGGCTCGGGGTGATGCGCCCGTTCGTTGCGAGCGCAAGACGCGCGTGCAGCGGAACAACCAGTCCAATGAGTCGTCCAAACCAACGCTGCGCAGATTTACGCAGCGCCGATCGCGGCGTTGCCCAATCATCACGCGGCATCTATCGCTCGGCGTATAGGTAGCGAACCGAGAGCGCGGCAGCTGCCGCGCCAACGAGCGGTCCAGCAACATAGACCAAGGCATAGGAGAGATCGCCGTAGACGAGAGCGGGGCCGAACCAGCGCGCAGGATTCATGCCCGCCCCAGAGACGGCGCTCCCTGCGAGCATGCAGGCCGCAACGACACCGCCAACATAAAGTGCGCCAACTTGTGGCGCGTGCGCACCAGCAGTTGCGAGCAGGATGGTGAATACCACGACGGACGTAAGCACCGCCTCTACGCCAATCAGCAGTGGCGTTCCTGGACCCATTGAAGGGAGTGGTGTGGCGCCGCCCGCGAACCCGTAGACACTCGGCTCGCCGTCAAAACCACCGAAGGCGAGCTTCAGCGCGAGTCCAGCGAGGATCGCCCCCAGGACCTGGACGACGATGTAGCGGATCCCCTCAACAGTTCGGATCTTCCCCACCAGCCAGAAGGCGACAGTGACCGCCGGGTTGAAGTGTGCGCCGCTGATTGGGCCGAACGCAGTTGCGAGGGCGGCGATGACCAGCCCAAAGGTGAGGGAGATCCCGACGAGTCCCACCGCTCCTCCGGTCTGTGCGTCTGAGATCACCGCGGCACCGCCAACGGCAATGAAGAGGAAGGTCCCAACGAGCTCGGCGGAGAGGGTGGAGATGAGGGTTCGACTCGGCACGGATCGCCTCCTGACAGACAACGTTCTGTGCCTAGGCGGCACCTGGAGGGTGAGTGTAGGGCAGCCCCCTATCGGCGGGCAGCGGGATGCCGTATGCTTCGGGGGCTGGCCCGGACTTCGGGCAGCATAGGATGCACGCACGCGACCGAGATCAGTCAACCGTTCCCTCTAGGGCTCGCGAGACAAACCTTCGGAACACGAGGCGAGCCAACAATAGGAGTGAACGGAATGTACACAGACAAGAACTTGGTCTGCATGGATTGCAGCCAGGAGTTCGTATTCACGGCGCGGGACCAGGAGTTCTACGCCGAGCGCGGTTTCACGGAGCCAAAGCGCTGCACACCATGCCGCAATGCCCGCAAGGCGCAGCGCGAGGGTGGTTCAGCGGGTGGCGGCTTCGGCGGCTACACCGGCGGCGGCAGCTACAGCGCGGGTGGCTACGGCGCCCCGCGAGCTCCACGCGGACCACGCGAGATGCACCCGACGACCTGCTCGGACTGCGGTAAGGAGACGATGGTCCCCTTCCTGCCAACGAGCGGCAAGCCGGTCTACTGCGACACCTGCTTCGCAAGCCGACGCCCAGCGCGCTGAGCTTACGAGTTTCGTCGTTAACCGGACGGCCGGGACCCTTCGGGGTCTCGGCCGTTCGATTTTCCCGCGGTAGCATCGCCCCATGAGCGGCACACCTGATCCGCAGCGACGCACTACTCCTCACCGTGTGCGCACCTGGCGAGATGGCGTCGCACGTGAGCGCGACGACACACTGACGGGTGAAGAGCCTGCACAGATCAGCGTGGTGGACGCAGATGGTCTGCGACTCGATGTTGCGGTGACCATGCGCACGCCGGGTCAGGACGAAGAGCTCGCCGTTGGCTTCCTCGTCAGCGAGTCACTGATCGCGCAAGCTTCTGTGGCGCGCGTCACATTTGGCGACCCACTTGATGCTTCACAGCCGGAGAACCACATCAGCGTTCACGTGAAGGGTGCGTTTGATGCGGCGCGCATCCCAACGCGCACAACGGTTGCTACCGCCTCATGTGGCATCTGTGGCAAGGCATCCATTGACGACGTCGTCCAGCGACTCGGGCGCGTGCAGCCGATCATGCGCATTGATCACGACGCACTCCTCAAGCTCCCCGCGCAACTTCGCGACGCGCAATCGATCTTCGGGGAGACGGGGGGCATTCACGCCGCAGCGACCGTCGCCGTTGCGCCGAGTGGCGCGCTTAGCATCACTGCCGTTCGCGAAGACGTTGGACGTCACAACGCCGTCGACAAGTTGATTGGTGAAGCGGCGCTCCGCCTCGCACTCCCACTCAGCGGCGCACTCTTGCTCCTCTCGGGTCGCTGCTCATTTGAACTCGTGCAGAAGGCGGCCGCTGCTGGTTACGGCGCGATCGCCTGCGTCGGCGCGCCATCATCGCTTGCGGTGGAGACGGCGGAGCGACTCGGCATCTGCCTGATCGGTTTCTTGCGCGAAGGTTCGTTCAACGCCTATACCCAGTTTGACGTGGTGCAGCGCTAGCGGTCTCTAGGAGCTTGTCTCAATCTCCTTCAAGCGATCCACAAGCAGACCGCAGTGCGCAAGCGCCGCTCGCTCATCAAGCGCACGGACGATCTCGCGCTCATCAAGCAACGAACTAATTTCTCTGCTTGCGCGCGCAACATCCGCGAGCGGACGCAACTCTGCGCGTGCGGCGGCAGTGGCTCCTTGCACGAGTGCATACGCCTGGTCGCGCGGCGTGCCTGCGTTGACCAGTGCGGTGAGGAGACGCGAAGCGGCGTGTAGTCCGAGGCCCGCGTCAAGATTCCTGCGCATCGCATCTCGATTGACCTCAAGCCCATCAATGATGCCGTGCATGGAGCGGATCGCGTAGTGAATGAGGCCAGTGGCATCTGGGAGGAGGATGCGTTCCGCTGAGCTATGACTCATGTCGCGCTCATGCCAGAGCGCCTGGTTCTCCGCTGCCGCTGCCGCGTATCCACGCAAGATGCGTGCAAGTCCGGCAATGCGTTCGCTCTTCACCGGGTTGCGCTTCTGTGGCATGGCCGAACTTCCCGCTTGGCCACTGCGGAACGGTTCACGAACCTCGTCAATCTCCGTGTGTTGCAGGTTGCGAATCTCTGTTGCAAATCGCTCGAGTGTGCCGCCCGTGATCGCGATCGCGGCAACAAGTGCGGCGTGCCGATCGCGCTGCACGATCTGTGTGCTGACCGGATCCACACGCAGGCCGAGCGCGGAGAGCACCTCACGCTCAATCGCAGGATCAATCTGGCTGTACGTCCCAACGGGGCCAGAGATCTTCCCGGTGGCCACCTCGTCGGCAGCTGTGACGAGTCGTGTGCGGTTGCGAGCCGCTTCAAACGCCCAACCGGCGAGCTTTGCACCGAACGTCATCGGTTCCGCATGCACGGAGTGCGTGCGCCCAGCCATCACCGTGTCGCGCTCCTCGCGCGCGCGCCGGATGATCACCAGGATGAGTGCGTCGAGTTCGGCGAGGATCAGGTCTGCGGCGGCACGGAGCTGGAGGGCGAGGGCGGTGTCGATCACATCGCTACTGGTGAGGCCGTAGTGGAGGTAGCGCCCTTCGGGGCCCACCGACTCAGCAACGGCATTGACGAAGGCGAGCGTGTCGTGATCAAGGGTTGCCTCAAGCTCGGCAATTCGTGCGAGGTTCACCGTGGCGCGCGTGCTGATCGCCTGCGCCGCCTCGGCGGGGATGTCGCCGCGCTTCGCCTGAGCCTGGGCGACAGCCACCTCAACGCGGAGCGCTGCGTTCCAGCGCGCGGCGTCCCCCCAGACGTTGCGCATCTCGGGTGTGGTGTACCGATCAATCATGGGCGGTTCGCGGAGCGTCGCATCGGGCGCCACGCGCGCTCAATCGTCTGCGTGCGCTCAGGACCAACGGAGAGCAGCACAATCGGCGCGCCCGCAAGTTCCTCGAGTGCCGTCACGTAGCGCCGCGCGTTTTCAGGGAGGTCAGCCAACGCACGGACGTTGTGGATCGGTTCGCTCCAGCCTGGGAAACGCTCGTAGATTGGCGTGGCTCGCGAAAGCTCCGCGGTCGATGAGGGCCAGCGCTCCACGCGCTTGCCGTCGATCTCATACGCAACACAGAGCAGGATCTCGGGGATCCCAGAGAGCACATCCAGCTTGTTGAGCATGATGCTCGAGACACCGTTGAGTTGGACCGCGTAGCGCAGCGGCAACGCATCGTTCCAGCCAACGCGTCGACGGCGTCCGGTGGTGGTGCCAACCTCGTGCCCTGTCGTTGCGATTCGCTCACCGATCGCATCGGTTAGTTCTGTGACGAACGGTCCTGAGCCGACGCGCGTGGCATACGCCTTCATCACGCCCATCACCTCATCAATCTGCAGTGGTGCGATTCCGCCGCCGGTGGTTGCGCCACCAGCGATTGGATGCGACGACGTGACATACGGATAAGAACCGTGGCTCAAATCAAGCAGTGTCCCCTGCGCCCCTTCAAAGAGGAGATGCTCACCTGCACCGAGTGCGCGCTGCACCAGTTCGTTCGTATCTGCAATGTGCGGGCGGAGTCGCTCGCCCCATGCCGCAATCTGCGCAAGGATCGCGCGCTCATCGGTGGCGGCTGGGTCGTCTGCGCCGAGTGCGTGCAAGAGTGCACGCTTCTCTGGAAGCGCACGTGATAGTCGAGATGCGGCGGAGGCTGCATCAAGAAGATCTTCAACGCGCAGTCCGGTGCGCGCAGCACGGTCTTCATACGCTGGGCCAATGCCGCGTCCGGTCGTTCCAACCTTCGCACCACCGAGTGCGGTTTCACGTGCTTTGTCCAAGGCAATGTGATACGGGAGGATGAGCGAAGCAGCGTGGCTGACGCGTACGCGAGAGATGTCGATGCCACGCGCAATCAGCCCATCAAACTCGCGAAGGAGCGTCTCCGGATTGACGACGACGCCTGGCCCGATGATCGGAGTGATGTGTCCGTAGAGGACACCGCTCGGCACAAGGTGAAGTTTGAACGTGTCTTCGCCAATGACGATGGTGTGCCCTGCGTTGTCGCCACCTTGGTAGCGCACAACCGCCGCAACCTGCTCGGCGAGGAAGTCGGTCGTCTTCCCCTTCCCTTCGTCGCCCCACTGGAGACCGACGATCACGCTGGCAGGCATCGCTTCCCCTTTCACTAGGAGCTGGTTACGCCGGGTAGAACTCGGCGCGCGGATCGTACCCTCCCGCGCCATCCGCCGCTCACTTCGGCGCGCCGCTAGACTCGCCGTATGAGCATCAGCCCAGCACCCGTGGAGCCCTCCGCACCCCGCAAACGCTACGGCGGTTCGTGGCTCCCGAAGCCCTCACTCTTTGTCAGCTGGCGTCCAAACGGGATCGGCCTGCAGAAGCCGAACCACGTCATGGAGACCCTGCGGACGATCTGGGAGAACCGCGGCAACCTTCGATACGCCTGGCGAATTCTTAGCAAGGGAGTCTGCGACGGCTGCGCGCTCGGCGTCGCCGGCTTCAAGGACTGGACGATCGACGGACTTCACCTCTGCACCACGCGCCTCAACCTGTTGCAGGTCAACACCGCACGCGCCCTAGATCCGGCGCGTCTTGCGGACGTCACCGCGCTTCGCTCCCTCTCTTCAACGGAACTCCGTGCGCTCGGTCGACTCCCTTATCCCATGCTGCGCATGCGCGGCGAGGCGGGATTCAAGCGCATCAGCTGGGAGCGCGCACTTCAGATTGCGGGCTCGCAGATCAAGGCGGCTGGTCCTTCGCGCATCTCCTTCTTCCTGACGGCGCGCGGCATCATGAACGAGACCTACTACGCCATCCAGAAGGTGGTGCGCTTCCTCGGAACAAACGACGTGGACAACGCCGCGCGCATCTGCCATGCGCCGAGCACTGGTGCGTTGAAGCACGGCATCGGCTACGGCGCTACCACCGTGTCATACCGAGATGTGATCGAGAGCGATCTCATTATTCTCTTCGGCTCAAATGTGGCGAACGCACAGCCAGTCTTCATGAAGTATCTGCACCTCGCCAAGAAGCGCGGCGCGAAGATCCTTGTGGTGAACCCGTATCGCGAGCCTGGACTTGAGCGCTACTGGGTCCCAAGCAATGCCGATTCGCTCCTCTTCGGCACGAAGATGGCCGACGCATGGGTGCAAGTCGCCCAAGGGGGCGACATCGCCTTCATCAGCGCCGCGCTGCTGAGACTCGAAGAGCTCGGCACGCTTGATCAGCAGTTCATCAGCGAGAAGAGTGCGGGATGGAGCGAACTCCGTGCGGCGCTCAACGGGCGAAGCATTGATGAGTACCTGGCCATGTCAGGCGCGTCGCGCGCGGAACTCGAGACCTTCTGCGCACTCTACGGAGGCGCGAAGTCGGCGGTACTGATCTGGTCGATGGGGATCACGCAGCAGGCCTGCGGCAGCGAGAACGTTGCCGCAATCGTCAACCTTGGACTTGCGCGCGGCAACATCGGCCGCCCTGGCGCCGGGCTAATGCCGATTCGCGGGCATAGCGGCGTGCAAGGTGGCGCAGAGATGGGCGCGTACGCGACGGCGCTTCCAGGCGGCCTCCCCATTGAGTCGCGCTACACCGAACCACTTGCTGCAGCGTATGGATTCCCGATCGCGCCGAAGAGTGGACGCTCAGCGCCACAGCAGCTTGATGCCGCTGAGCGCGGCGAGATTGACGTGCTCTGGAGTGTTGGCGGCAACTTCTTGGAGACGATGCCTGATCCGGAAGCGGTTGCGCGCACGCTCGCCAAGGTGCCACTCCGCGTGCACCAAGACATTGTGGTCAGCAGCCAGATGCTCGTTGATCCGGGCGAGGCGGTCCTGCTTCTCCCCGCCACAACGCGTTACGAAGTTCCAGGCGGCGGAACGGAGACCACCACAGAGCGACGCGTTGCCTTCAGTCCCGAGATCCCAGGACCGCGCATCGGCGAAGCGCGAACGGAGTGGGAGGTCTTCACGCAGTTGGCGCAGGTTGTTGATCCCGCACGTGCGCACCTGGTTGCATTCCCTGGGGGCACGCAGCAGATCCGCGAAGAGATCGCACGCATTGTTCCCTCCTATGCAGGCATCGAAACGCTGAAGGAGAGCGGCGATGCAATTCAGTGGGGTGGCGAGCGCCTCTGTGAAGGGCAAGTGTTTGCCACCCCCGACGGGAAAGCGCACTTTGCAACCGTGCTCCCGATTGAAGCGACGCTCCCAGCAGGAATGTTGAACCTCTCCACACGTCGCGGCAAGCAGTTCAACTCAATGGTTTGGCGAGATAAGGATCCGCTCAACGGTGCGGTACGAAGCGACATCCTCATCTCCGCGGCCGATGCCGCCGCCCGCGGCTTTGTCGATGGCGCCGCCGTGCGTGTGCGCAGTGCGACTGGCGAAGTGCAGGCACACATCAAAGTGGCACCGATTCGCGCAGGGAGCGTGCAGATGCACTTCCCTGAAGCGAATCCGCTCATTGACGGCGTGCACCGAGATCCAATCAGCCACGTGCCGGACTACAACGCAATCGTTGAACTCATCCCTGCTGACGCAACGGCATAGCAGTCGGTGATGGCGCCGGGGAGCGCACCAGAGAGCGTCCAAGCCGGCGCGATCGGCATCCTTCTCGCTGGTGGCGCAAGCCGTCGATTCCCTGGCGGAAAGCTCGACGCGCTCATTCCAGCGGCGCTCGCTGATCTGCGAGGTCGCCCTGAACTTGCAGGAGTACGAGTCCTTGACGCTGCGTACGCAACGCTCGCTGCTGCCGTCTCCGAAATCTATGTGCTCGGTGATGCGTCGCTACCCCATCCGGCAAGAGTGGTGACGGATCGTGTGCTGCACGCTGGGCCAGCGGCGTCACTCGCCGATCTGCTCGCAAGCGATCGACTCCGCGATCACGGCGATGCAACGCGCGTGATCGTCCTCGCCGCCGACGCACCGTTCGCACCGCCACTTCTCTTGGGGCTGATGGCTGCGGCGCAGGGGAGCCTGATCGTTCAGGAGGGTGAGCCGCTCCCGTTCGCCGCAGCGCTCGGTGCACTCCGCGATGCGGTGCGCAACGGCCAGCTCCCTCGACTCCGCGATCTTGCGGCGGCACTCGGCGCTGCGCCGCTCGACCCCCGCATCGTGAGCCGCCTTGACCCACTCGGCGCCGCCCTCGCAGACATTGATTCACCCGAGGATCTTGAGACGCCAAGTCCGCGCTGAGCGTGGGATGATCGCCGCACGATGAGTGCTCCCATCACGATCCTCTGGCTGCGTCGCGATCTCCGTCTCGCCGATCACCCTGCGCTGATTGCGGCCGCAGCCCACGCGCACGAAACACACGGCAGGCTCCTGCCGATCTTCATCTGGGAGCCAGGAGTCTTCGCGGGTCGTCGCGCGAGCGCAAATCGCACCTGGTTCCTGCGCGAAAGCCTGCGCGAACTGTCGCGCGAACTGGAGGCGCGCGGGTCCACGCTCTTGGAGGTGCAGGGGCCTGGGTCGAGCGCGCTCCCCGCACTCGTGCAACACCTCACCACGAGTGGCACCGCTGCAAGCGAGATCGCACTCTTTTTCACGCGCGATCACACGCCGTACGCTCGTGCGCGCGACCGTGCGGTGGCGGAGCTCCTTGCGCCGCGCGGCGTCAGCGTGCACGCCACACGTGGACTCACCGTCCTTGAGCCAGATGAGCTACTCACCGGTGGTGGGACCGCCTACGGGGTGTACACGCCGTACTTCCGCCGCTGGCTTGAGCGCGTCTCGTTGAACAACGAGCGGCCTCTCGCCGCACCAGCAGCACTCCCCGCGCCACCATCACTGAAACTTCCCACAGCGCTGCAACCCGATCACGCCGCGATTGATCGCGCGGCGCAGCCAACAGCAACGGTCGCGCTTCTCCCTGTGCCTGGCGAGAGCGCTGCACGCGCCGCGGCAGATCAATGGATCACCGCCGCACGCGGCAACGGTGCGAACGGCTACGCCGCACGACGGAACACGCTTGCAGATGAAGAGGGGACGAGTCGACTCTCTGCGGCTCTGCATCTTGGACTGCTTTCGCCGCGCGAGCTCGTGTCGCGACTGCTCCCGCTCCCACCGGAGCGTGAAGGGGAGCGTTCAGGCGAGCGGCTCTGGGTGAGCCAGATTGCCTGGCGTGATTTCTACACCCAGGTGCTATGGCACGCACCGCACGCGGCACGATCTTCCTGGAAGCCTGCGTACGATGCGATTGAGTGGGATACGCGCGAAGAAACGTTCAACGCATGGCGTGAAGGACGCACGGGGTACCCCATTGTGGACGCGGCCATGCGACAACTTCGCGAGACGGGCTTCATGCACAATCGCGCGCGCATGATCACCGCATCATTTCTGACGAAAGACCTTCTCGTTGACTGGAGAAAGGGCGAGGCGCACTTCTTGCAGCATCTCGTTGATGGAGATGTGGCGGCGAACAACGGCGGATGGCAGTGGTCGGCGGGGAGTGGAACCGATGCGCAGCCGTACTTCCGCATCTTCAACCCCGTCACCCAGGCCGGCAACTTTGATCCGGATGGTGCATATGTGCGCCGCTGGATCCCAGAACTTGCGCCACTCAAGGCCCCCGCGATCCATGCACCGTGGGCACACGCTGCAGCACTCGCGGCGGCCGGCATCACGCTCGGCGTGCACTATCCAGAACCGATCGTTGATCACGCAGTGGCGAGAGCGCGGACGCTGGAGGCATATGCGCGTGCCGTCAAGGGACTCCCCGCACCCCGTGGCGAATAAGACCCGTGGCGAATAAGAGGAGTACGCGCGAAACGCACGACGCGTCTCGGCACGTCCCGCCGAGCCTTCGCGCTGAGAAGATTTGTGCGTCGTGCGGTCGACCCTTCTCGTGGCGTCGACGCTGGGCAAAGGTTTGGAGTGAGGTGAAGTACTGCAGCGATGCGTGCCGGTCGGCCAGGTGAGCGTCGCTTCGCACGTTCTCGTCCTCCCCGATCAACTCACCGACCTGGTGGGTCCAATTCATGCTGCGCTACTGGACGTATCCAGCGCGCCGGGGGTGATCTTCATTGAGTCGCTCGACGCGCAGACGGCACCGAGACACGTGCAGGCACTCGTTGCGCAGCGCAGCGCCGGACGTGAGTTCGTTGCAGAGTTGCGCGCACGAGGTCTTAATGTACATGCGCTTCGCACTGCGACCTACGAAGAGGGGCTCACCGCCGCGCTCGCACAGGCACCGATCACGCACCTGCTCGCAATGGAACCTGCCGCGCCGCAGTTAACCGCGCGCATGCAGACCTGGGCCGAGCAGGCCGGCGTGCAGCTCAGCATTGTGCCGAACGAGCTCTGGTTGACCACGCGCGATGAGTGGGAGGAGTTTGCGAGCGGACGCAAGGAGTTGCGCATGGAGTTCTGGTACCGCCGCGTTCGTAAGGCGCGCGGATGGCTGATGGAGCCCAGCGCAGGCGACGAACCGCTGGGGGGCGTATGGAACCTTGATCAGGAGAATCGGCGCCGCTTGCCAAAGGGGGCGGTGGTACCGAGCGCGCCGCACTTCCCTCCAACAGAGACTGCGCAGGAGGTGATCAACGAGGTGCGCGCCGAGTCGGCGGCACACTTTGGCGAGGTTGACTCGTTTGGGTGGCCCACGAATCGGGGACAGGCCCTAGAAGCACTCGAGCGTTTCTGCACGGATCGTTTGGCGGACTTCGGTCCGTACGAGGATGCGATGTCGCGTGAGCACGAGCACCTCTACCACTCACTCCTCTCAAGTGCGATGAATCTTGGCCTGCTCACCGCACACGAAATCAGCATCCGTGCACTGGATGAGTTCGCACGCCGCCCGACTGAGATTCCACTGCAGTCAATTGAGGGGTTCATCCGACAGATTCTCGGTTGGCGCGAGTTTATGCACCACGCCTACGATCGATTCTGGAAGGAGTGGGAGACGTCAAACGGACTCAACCACACCGAACCGCTCCCTTCGTTCTACTGGAGCGGCGAGACGAAGATGGCGTGCATCTCTCGGGTCGTACGGAAGCTCATCAGTGGCGGCCATGCGCACCACATTGAACGCCTGATGCTGCTCGGAAACTTCGCACTGCTGATTGGCGTGCGCCCGCAAGAGGTAGATGCGTGGTTCCTTGAGACATTCGTTGACGCTCACCCTTGGGTGGTGACCCCCAACGTAGTGGCAATGAGTCAGTTTGCAGACCTAGGGAAGATCACCAGCAAGCCGTACATCTCAGGGGGCGCGTACGTCTCGCGCATGGGGGACGACTGCTCTGCATGTGCCTACGATCCAACGCTCTCTACTGGCGACCGTGCGTGTCCGTTCACCACGCTCTACTGGGATTTCATTGACCGTCATGCGGAGCGATTTGTGAAGAACCCGCGCATGGCTCGTCAGGTGCGATCGTGGGAGTCACGAAAAGAGACGGTGCGCACCGCGATCCTCGAAGAGGCGAAGCTGATCCGAGCGCGCGCCCAGCGAGGCGAACTGTGAGCCGCACACGTGAAGGCCATCCCGCCTGGCGACGAATTGTTGCGGTCTACATCGCGGTGCAGTTTGCCGAGATCTTCGGGGTGAGCATGATCTACTCGTACCTTCCACTCGCGCTCGAGGGGACGGGCGTGCCGATCGGCGACATTGCCTCGCTGACTGGCATCGCGATCGCTGGGCTCTTTGTCATTGGTGCGCCGCAAGTACCAATCTGGCTCGCAATCGCTGAGCTCCGCTCTCGTCGACTCGTCATCGTCCGTAGCGGGCTGATCGCGCTGGCGGCACTGATCGCGTTTGCGGTGGCCGATCAGGCGTGGCATCTCGTTGCCGCGACCGTGGCACTCGGCTTCTGGCTCGGCAACACCGGCGTCATGCTCGCCACGATTCGTGAAGTTGCGCCAGCGAGCGAGCGTGCGCGTGTCATCTCACTCTTCAGTGCCGCCGCGCCAATGGGCTTCGCCGCAGGACCGCTCCTTGCCGCATGGCTGATTGGTGGTCTCGGTCTGACACTCGCCGCACCGATCGCCGTTGCGGCGCTCCTGAACGGCGTCCTCATCGTCGCAAACATTGTCGCGATTCCTGATGTGCGTCCCGAAGTTCCGCAGCGAGGGAGTGTGCTCCAGGTTGCGAAGCGCGGCATCGTAGAGGTGCTCACTGATCCGATCGCGCGTGCCGGCTACCTGGTGCTGATGTTGGCGATTGCGGGAGAGCGCATGCTCCGTCCTGCGTTGCCGCTGCGCATTGCAGAGGTTTCGATCGGACCAGACGTGGCGGGGATGGCGGAGCCGCTCGCGACCCCAGGAG
>Ga0208722_1000187_pt1 | contig 16673 bp, 20 predicted proteins | sample LakMenEpi21Sep11_FD_150722 | JGI IMG/M metagenome (GOLD analysis project Ga0208722, IMG submission 150722) | Freshwater microbial communities from Lake Mendota, WI - 21SEP2011 deep hole epilimnion (SPAdes) | ecosystem: Environmental > Aquatic > Freshwater > Lake > Epilimnion/Euphotic zone ... | reverse complement strand
CTCCGAGACCCGTGCCGATCCCTGGTGGAACGATCGCCGGGCGTGGCCACTCGCTGTGCTGGGGGCCGTGATGGTGGCCAGCGGGATCGCGCATCTGCCCGTCTGGGCCGTGCTCGGCGGCCCGTGGGAAGGCCCGGTCACCTGGCGGAAGCCGATTCTGTTTGGCATCTCCGGCGGTCTGACCGCGATCTCGCTCGGCTGGATCTGGTCAATGCTGCCGTCGCGGCGGGGCGACGTGCCGCTCGCGGCGGCGACGGCGTGGGCGGCGGCGGCGGCAGCGTGAGTGCGAGTGTGGGCGGCGGTTCTGCTGGTGCGAATGCTGTTGCGCCTGATATTATTGTAATTGAGGCTGTGCCTGTGGAGAAGGCGCCTGTTTCAAAGAAGCGTGAACGTGATTGTGAATGTGAGCGCGAATGTAAATGTGAAATTATATATGATGATTCTGAAGAAGGTGCGATAAGTGTGGAATCAATTAATTTAGATTCCGACTAAGATTCCGACTAAGAATTATTTTGCTTTGTAATAATTGATTATATGATATATGATATATGGGAATAATAAATTATATATGTAAAAAATTAAATATGGAGAATTATTTATATTGACAACAAAGGGCATATTACGAATTAGAAAGATATAAAATTACTAAAATAAAAAAAAATAAAATATTTATAAGAGATAAAATTATATACAAAAATAAAAATAAATCATTATAATATGAATATAAATCATTTATCTTTAGATGATGAATTAAAAGATAATTATGAGGAAATATCAAATAGATATATGGATTTTATAAAAAATGCGGAAATAATATATAAAAATATATATGGCGTAATATATATGGCGTAATATATATGGCGTAATATATAATCAAAAATATATATAGTGTAATATATAGTTAAATATAATATATAATATATAATATATTATGGAAATTACAATTGATATTGTTAAATTAACAAATAAGAATACAAAGATTGATAAAACTGAAATACCTAATTTGTCAAGATTAAAAAATCAAATTCCTTCAATGATTAAGATATTAAAACTAAATGATGATACATATGAACCTGCGCAAAATATTGATTTTAAGATATGGTGTAATGGTCACGATTTACACGAATATAAAGAGTCATATTTTTTATTATATAACTATATTAGTTTGGATGATTTCAAATCTATTTTGAATACTGGTCAAACTTGTGAATTTAGTTTAAAATCATATAATAGTGAATCGTCGGATTATAGAGTTATTATAACATATGTTGAATCCTTTGGTTGTATTATTTATGAAGATAAGATTTTATCAACACGAACATTATTCAAAGATATTAAAGTTCAAGGGAATATGACGCAATTATTTTTAATTTTTAATAAAAAAATTACAGATTTACAATTAGTTCCTGTAATATCCGCTGATATTGATGAAAATGAGCCTTGGATTTATGCTATTGATTTTGAAACAACGGAAGATGGGCAATATATGATTGATTTCACAGGGGATAAAGCAATATATGATAGATTTTCTCAATTTTTAAAATTACAATATGAAATTGTTGATAAAGAGGATTTAGATAATTTTAAAATTAATGTGGTTGTTTATGGATATAAAAAATAAATATATATTATATAGAAGATAATGATTTATGATGGTGTTATTAAATCATTGAATCTTTGTATTGATACAAGTAAAATGATAATAAAATCGGGAATATATATATTAATGCCGGCTTATTTAAGTCCAATTTGTATATTAGCTGTTGATGAAACCGCCAATTATATTAAACCTATTAGTGAAACAACAATAAGAACAACTTTTCTTACAATATATGGTATAGGGGCAATTACTTATTTTATTATACATAAAATTAGGGCTCGCCCAAGTGCCCATAAAATAACAAAAGAAGAAGATGATTGTATAATTATTGAATAACATAATTTGCTTTTTGTTTTTGTTTATTATTAATATAATATTTTTTGCCATTAATTATTCTATATTTGCCGCCATTTCTTCCAGTAAATATTTCTTTTTCAGATGGATTATTTGGTAATAAATTTATTGTAATTAAATCTTCATTTGTATCTTCTTGTTCGCGTGTTTGGGGTGAATCTTCTCTTTGTTGTTGTTGTTGTTGGCGCAAAGGCGATTCTTCTTGGTGCAAAGGCAAAGGTGATTCTTGTTCTTGATATAAATGAGTTTCAGAATTGAAAGAACATAATCCTAATTTGGCATTAATTTGGGGTCCATTATAATTAACGTCAAATAAATAATTTGAATTTTTCAATAATAAATTAAGGATAATATTATTATCAATTGCGGGGTTTTTTGCTAATACAATATGAGGAATTGGATTACAAGTCCAATTTTTTTTTAATTTTACTAAACCAACAATGAATTGGAAATTGGGTTCTGTATTATAAACTATTTTATATATATTAAATTCTACTTCTTTACCTAATATTTGTAATGTATTTGGCGCAATATTTGTTTTAGAGTATTTAGCATATGTTAAATATGGTGGATTTAATATAATTTTTAATTTATCATATATTATATTGTTGGCATTAATTAAAAATATTTTAAATGTTTGTTCGCAAAAATTTAATAAATTTATATAATCGTCTTTGTGTATAAAAAAACCATAAAAAGAATAATAAGGCAATTCAATATTAATATTATTATTATAATAAATCATATATTATATATTATATAATATATAATATATTTAATATATATATTGCCGCCATAATGTCAAAAACAGAAGATATGGCAATTAAATATGCTTATAAAGGTTTTGTTTTTTTTATGATAGTAAAAATCTTCTTTGGTTTAATACTATTAGCAGCATTTGGTTATGCCGTTTATTACTCATTTAAACAATTAAATAAAGCTTATAATAATGATAATAATGACCTATTTCCAAATATGCCTCCAATGCCTCCAATGCCTCCACGTTATTCTTAATTAATATGTAAGTTTAAATAATATATTTTTTATAATATATTATTTATATATATTGTTAATGGAATATTTTAAAGATAAAAAAGTTTTATTAAGTGTTGGTGTTGCCGTTGTCGTTGTTATTGTAACAACAGTTTTAGTATGGCGATTTTGGTGGAAATCGTCCCCCAAAGAATTATATGAAAATGTCTCGTCTTTATCTTTGGATAAAACAGTAAATGATGGTCAAGAAGAAGGTCTAACAAGAATGATTGTGGAAGATAATTCAAATGTGGAATTTGATGATACAAGTTCAATGAGTTCTTTGGAAAATGAATTAAATAATAACAATGTTGAAATAACTTCGTCGCATTCTTCTGTGGCTTAAATTGAAATTATATAATTTATAATATATATATTACATAATGGAAAAATATTATAAATTTGTATTAGGATTAAATGTATTTTTATTTTGTAATTCTATTATATTTTTAATGTTAAATAATTTTCATTTAAAATACCTTGAAGCGATAATTTTTGCTGGTTATATATTATATGTATTTTGTAATTTAATATTATTAAGATATTTAATTATGAATATATATAATAGAATTATTATTTATATTTATAATATGAATAATGTATTAATATTATATTGTGAAATAACAACATTTATTAATTTAAAGGATTTGTCATATATATTCAAAGTATTTTTTATTGTATTTTTTGCCCTTGATATGTGCGAAAAAATTATTAAAATAATATATATATGTATAAAATATCGCCAATTACAACATAATCCTAATGATGAACCTATAATTAACCCTAATGATATTGTAATAACAACTAATGTATTATTTAATCAATCAGATAAATTAAATTTTAATCATAATACTTGTAGCATTTGTTTATGTAATTATAATAATGATGATATATTAACAAAGTTAATATGTAATCATACATTTCATAAAAATTGTATTGATGAATGGTTTAAAAATAAAGTTATTTGTCCTTTATGTAATACATAAATTCGCCAATGCTCATAATTCCTGGGCTCATAATTCGCGCACTCATAATGCTTCCCTTAAATCATATTTACATTGTGGGCAATAAAGACTATTATCTATTAAATATCTTTTTATACATTCATTATGATACATATGATTACAAGGCAAATAAGCAATATGTTCTCCACTTGGACAATCATTTAATTTTAATCCACATAAACATAATAAATCTTTGTCTTCCTCATTTATATCTTCAATATTAATTATATTTATTATATCATTATATTCTTCTTCATTTAATGAGATTATTTTAGGTTGGAAATCTTGTATTGTTGTTATAGACAAAGAATAAAATGAATTATACCATTCTAAATATTGTTCATATGATGGATTTGTTTTTAATTCTTGTAATGAATAAATAATATAAACATTAATTTCATTGGCATAAATATTAATGCTATCGTTAAATTTATATATTCCATTATTATCAATAATATGATTATTATAAATAATATATACTATATTTTTAATATCAATATTTAATATACTTGAAATATAAAAATATAAATGTCCAAATAACATTTTCTTTGTTAATATTAATTTAAAAGAATTATTATTCCCAAAATAACAATTTAAAATCATTTTTTAATATAATTATATATATATATTATTTTTAAATAGAAAGTCGCCATATTTGCGCCCGTCCCCTAATGTAACATTTTTCTATGTGTTTTTTTTATGTGGATATTTCTTCTAACAAAATCCCTTGTTGCTTCGCCGCCTCTTACAACAGTAGGATGTATAATATGTTGAACCCTTTGAGGATAATTACATTCGGGTAAATAAGAGAATCTATCAATAGTAATACCAGCTAAGTTATTAGCACGTGATATTTTGGCGATTTCTCCGGTTAATAGTTCGGATTCAAGGTCTTTATTATTAGCGGTATTTTGCCCAACTCCCATATAAGCGCCTAAATATGGCCGTGAAAATAATTGCTTATTTTGTCTAAATTGAGTTAAAGCAGATTGTTGTAATTGTGATTCTAATGTGGAATATTTATAATGGTTGGCATAAGGTTTAGGATAATGAGCCAAATCAGTTAGTTCATTTGAATAATGTTTAACGGATTGTGTTGGTTTAAATCCAGGGGTTGATAATTTATAAGTCCCAGGATTTGAACTTTGATATTGTCTTAATTGAATGTAGCAATCGTCTTCTTTTAAACTTGTTTTCCCGTGAAGTTGCATATATATTATATATATATTATATATTATATAAATATATTATTTTATTATATATATATATATTATATAAAATGGAATTATTAACGATAGCTGCACTATTAGGTAGTGGAATTTTACTTAATAAAAAAAAAATAAATGAAAATAAAAATAATAATGAAACATTAAATATTTATAATTCTAATCAATTTAAATTAAACAATGAATACGAATTTAATTTAGTCTCAAAACATAATAAATTAAGTCACGATTATACAAATACTAATATTATACCAAGATATATTAACTCATTATATTCTAATGAAAATATGATTGAAAATCCAGATTATAACAAAGAATTAATATATTCTATTATTGATACTTTTGATAATGAAACTAAGCAAGAAATTAAACAATCAAGTCAACAAGGCGGAACTATTTTACCAAATAGAGGCCACGAACCAAAAGAAGGGCATAATAATATGGTTCCATTCTTTGGAGGAAGAATGAAGCAAAATATGTCTCAGGATAATATATTAAGTGATAATAAATTAGATTTATTTACAGGGCAAATGAAATTAAATAAACCAAAAGAAGAAGTTGAACCTTTTTTCCAACCAGTAAAGGATTTAACATATATTACAGGTTCGGTTGAACAAAGGGATTTATCACGTTATAATCCCAGCAATTTAGGAAAAGCAAATAATGAATTACCTTTTGAACAAATACAAGTTGGAAGAGGTTTAAATGACGGTTATACAGATAAACCCTCAGGTGGTTTTCATCAAACATTAAGGATTTTACCAACAAGACCAGAAGATTATAGAATTGACCCAGTATTTGAACAAGAAGGCCGAATTATTAAAGGCAAATTAATTGATAAAAGACCATTACAAAAACAAGTTCATAAAAATAAGCAATCTTTATTAGTTGAAAATAAAAATGGCGAGCGCAATTTTACAACAGTTGGTGTTATTAAAGGTCGCAAAATGCGCCCCACTATTAATTTAAAAACAACCGGAAGAGCCCAATCAGGGCAAATTATTGGTGCGGGTTATAATAAAAATACAGGGGCTAAAATAAGAGCAAAGGTTAAACTAACTAATCGTCAAAAATTAAAAGCAGAACCATTTAGAAATCTTGTTAAGATTGGCGAATTAGTTGACGATTATGGTAAAGAAGGTTATCACGAAACTAAACCAACACAACGCTCATTACGCAGTGACCAATTAAAAGGTAATGCTCACACTTCTATACAATTAAAATCAAAATTACATAATATTAATGACCCAAAGAAAACCAGAAAACAAACCACTATTGATAATGTTCATAAAACAATGAATACAAGACCAGAACATACTAAACATATTACTTATGACCCCAATGATGTTGCTAAAACAACAGTTAAAGAAACAACCTTAATTGAAAATTATAAAAATAATATTAATATGCCAAATAAAAAACATATTACTTCCGACCCAACCGATATTACAAGAACAACAGTTAAAGAAACAACATTAGCAGAAAACTATATTGGTGGAATGAGCAGAGAAAATAAAAAACATATTACTTATGACCCTAATGATGTTGCTAAAACAACAGTTAAAGAAACAACATTGGCTGAAAATTATATTGGTGGAATGAGTAAAGAAAATAAAAAACATATTGCTTATGACCCACAAGATATTGCTAAACCAACAAATAAACACGAATTATCAAATAATGAATATATGGGCGGGGCTAATTCTAAATCTAAGAAAATGAAAACATATGATGCGGTTTATAATGCTGATTTAAATATTAATAAAGAACAAATAGCAAAAGGAAGAAAACCAACTAAATCGTGTGTTAAATTATTTAATAGCACTCAAAATATTCAAGTTAATAAATTAGAAGAAGACAGAGTTAATCAAAGAGCACAATCTAAAAGTTCCAATTTTGGCGATTTATTTAATAATACATTTAATATTACAAGTGTTAAAAATGAATTGCCATTAAATGATAAACGTTTAGATTCTAAAACATTAGATGGTTTAAAACAAAACCCTTTGGCTTTAAGAAAACCCATTTTCGCATAAATTGATTTTTTTTTAATTTAAATATAATATTCCAATTATATTAATTATTTATCTCACTTGTTCTTGCCAAACTTCATTGATTAAATGACCTATGATATGGAAGACTCAATTGCCGAAGACGAAATTTTTGCTCCCCCATTGCCAAGTGCCGAAGACCTATACGTAGCAGGAATAATTGAACGTTTTCGCAAGGTAACACGTTATTGTGAAAACGTATTGAAAGATATCGCATTGGATGCCTCAGGTAAGATGTTTGATATTTATGAATCAGCACTTCATAAGCAAAGGGGCGAAGATGCGTTGCTTAATTTTATTAATATTGTTATGGTTGAAATTGCTCAAAGGCTTCATTTTGGAATGCTAACTGTTGAGCAATTGCGTGAAATTTACAATAATAATTTTGGGATTTTTGTTGAACTATTTCATTCTTTTGCTACAACAACACGAATTTATGAAACAATTGGCGGGCGAAAGCGACTTGTTAATAAGATTGTAAAGCCATATGTTTTCATTGTTCCCGGGGAACTTGGGGCATAAATCATTGTTGTTTTTTTACTTTGTTGCGCCATTTTGCGCCATTTTGTGCGATAATTGATTTCTATATATTATATAATATATAATATATAATACATAATGACAACAGAACAAATTCCACATATAACATTAAATAAGATTAAACAAAGTATTAATAATTATAATAATTCATTATATAATTGTTATAATTATTTAATAAAAATAAAAAATAAAGAAAAGAAAATAATATTTAATAAAAAATATTTAGAGGCGCAAGATTCATTAATATTTTTAAAATATTGTTTGAAAAATAATCATATTGATATATATGATTATATTTTATTTAATAAAATTCAAAAATTAAATTATTATACAGAATACAATAATTATATTCGTTATGTTAATATTTAAATATAACATAACAAATATGTAGTTTTATATCTAATTAAATAATTACAAACTGGATTTACTGTGTTCTTAATATTATAACCGGATATTTGATAATAATCTTCATTTACTCTCTCACTTTGATATAGGTCTTTTTTCAATATATAAATTATTTTGTTAGTTATATATAAAGGATATTTAGTTTCTAAATATGTTATTATACGAATTGATTTTTTATATGAATAAATAGCATTTATATAACACTTAATAATTTTTTCTCTAAAATCTGGGCTATCTTTTTCTTTTGATTCAAAATATTTAACTATTTTTAAAAAGCCACTCCTGGCGGCTGCTTCTAAATATGAAATTTTTTTAAGTTGAAAATATAATCCGTTATTAGTAAAAATAAAGTTGTTTGAATCAAAATATTTAATTATTTTTAAACAACCATAATAAATTGCTGAGTAATATAAATTTCTATCACTCCATAAATAATAATCATAAATTATATTTCTTGATTTTAAATATTTAATTAGTTTTAAGTTATTAGTATGTATAGCAATTTCATATAGGCAAGATAAATTGCTGGCTTCTAATTTTTTAGATAATTCTATATCAGTATAATTATCTAATAGCGAAATATAACCATAATAGGCATATAACAATTTACGTGTTGGTTCTTCAAAACCTGCTATTTCTTCTAAATTTAGCTTTGGCCAAGATTTTAATTCATATATATTATATCTTTTGCGTATCCTATTATATTTTTGATAATCCATAATAGCGCGGGCTTATATACAAAGTAATATAAATAAAATCAATTATATACGCCCCGGCGCTTATATGTAACACAATCTATATTTTGCCTTATATTTAATCAAATAATTATTAATTATTTTTATTTGTGTTGGTTTTTTTTCTTCGTTTCTATTTAATCTATTATAATTGGGTCGTGATATATATAAATCACCACATTTAGAAAATAAATATTTAATCATTTTACAATATATATTATTAGATATTGGCGCATATTGATAATATCCAATACAACAAGAATATAATAAAAAATTTTGTGCCCAATTATTTAATTTATTTATTGCTATTTTATTTAAATATTTTATTTTATTAAATCTTTCTTTTCTAATTGCTTTATTTAATGCTTCATTAATTATATCATTAGTAATAAATAATGGATATTTTGATTCTAAATATTTTAATATGCGAATTTTAGGTTTATATGCACTAGCAGCACTAATATAACAATTAATTATTTTTAAATTAAAATTAGGGCTATCTTTTACTTGTAATTCAAAATATTTAATCATTTTTAAAAATCCCGAACGTCCTGCTGATTTTAAGGCTGCTGATGAATTTTTGATATAATCATATCCTTCAAAATCATTGCCCCATATTTTAGCTTGTAAAATAAAATATTCTACAATTTTAATATAACCATTATAAATGGCATATAAATATATATTTGAATGATCATAAAGCTTAATATTATTTATATTTATATTTCTTGAATCTAAATATTTAATCATTTTTAAGTTTTTTGTCATTATAGCAATAAGATATACATTAACTTTATTATTTGTATATCTTATTATTGGCGTATTTAATTCTAAATCATTATAATTATCTAATGGCGCAATATAGCCATAATAAGCATATAATAATTTACGTTCTGGTTCTCTAATATTATCTATTTGATAAATATTTAGCTTTGGATATTGTTTTAAATATGAAATTGTTTCATATATTGATATATTATTTATATAACTAAAATAATTAATAGCCGCCATATTATATATACAAAGTAATATAAATAAAATCAATTATATACGCTCCGGCGCTTATATGTAAGATAACCTATATTTCGCCATATATCTAATTAAATAATTACTAATTGGATTTATTTTTTTATTTTTTATAATATAATTAGTTATAATATCGGTATAATCTTCCCATAATATATATAATTCTGATATATTTGAAAATACATATTTAATAATTTTATTTTTTTCTTTATAATTAATGTTATTTAGTAAATATAATTGTTCAAAATATTTTATATGTAAATTTGTTTTATTTAAATATTTTATGTTTTTAAATATAGAACAATTAATTGCTTTATTTCTCGCTTTATAAATTATTTCATTAGTTATATATAAATGATATTTAGACTCTATATATTTTAATATACGAATTGATTTTTTTAATGAACAAGCAGCAGTTATATAACAATTAATTATTTTATTTTTAAAACCTGGGCTATCTTTTTCTTTTAATTCAAAATATTTAATTATTTTTAAAGACCCACTATTGCCAGCTTCTTCTAAATGTGAAACAATCCTATATTTAAATAGGTCAGGTGCTTCAATAAAAATAAAGTTGTTTGAATCAAAATATTTAATTATTTTTAGGCGGCAATAATTAATTGCTAAGTAATATATATTTGTATAAAACCCAAAATAATAATCATAAAATATATTTCTTGATTTTAAATATTTAATTAGTTTTAAGTTATTAGCTTTTATAGCTATTTCATATAGGCAAGATAAACTATCGGCTTCTATTTTTTTAGATAATTCCAAATCTGTATAATTATCTAATTGCTGAATATATCCATAATACGCATATAAATATTTACGTATTGGTTCTTCAGAACCCTCTATTTCTTCTAAATTCAATTTTGGTAAATTTTTGAATCTCTCAAAATATTCTCTATAACATATCACACAATATTTACGATAATTCATAATCGCGCGGGCCTATATATATTATATTATATAATATAAATTAAATCAATTTTATATATGCGACCCCCTATATATAACACAACATATATTTGGCCCTATATCTAATAAAATAATTGCTAATTTGTTTAAATGGGGATTTTACATAATTTCTTTCCGAATATATTTCATAATATTTCAAATATGATAATTTTAATTCTGGTATCTTTGAATATACATATTTAATAAATTTTATATTTAATATTAATAATTGTTGTGCCTTGTTATTAAGATATTTATTATTTTTGTTTAGATATTTTATCTTCTTGTTTCTTCTATAGTCAATAGCTAAAATATTAGCATAATATTTAATATTACTTTTAATATATAAAGGATATTTTGATTCTAAATATTTTAATACTCGGATTTTTGCTTTTTTTGAACAAACAGCTGCCATATAACAATTAATAATATCAATTTTGGAACATATTTTTGATTCAAAATATTTAATCATTCTTAAATGCCCACTATGACCAGCTGCCTTTAAACTCATTAAAGTCATATTATTTGGTAAAAACCTTATTGTATTATTAAAAATATAATTATTTGAATCAAAATATTTAATTATTTTAAGATAACCACGTTGAATTGCCATTATATATAAATTGTTATAAACAAATAACACAAAATTATAATTAACATTTCTTAAATGAAGATATTTAATCAATTTTAAATTTTTTTTTACAATTGCTATAAAATATACATTCGCATGATTAGCATAATTATTTCCTTGTTGAATTAATTCTTCATTTGTATAATTATCTAATGGCGCAATATAGCCATAATAAGCATATAATAATTTACGCCAAGGTTCCTCAAATTGCGTTATTTGTTTTAAATTTAATTTTGGTAATCCATTTACATCACAAATAAGTGAATCATAACTCAACATTGACCTATAATCATCTTGATAATTAACATCATGTATTTCCCATATTTCATCCATAATTGGCGAATTGCGCATATATGTATTATATAATATATATTAAATCAATTATATATAGCCGCCCAAATTATATATATGATAACATATATTTGGCCCTATATCTAATAAAATAATTGCCAATTTGTTTAAATGGTATTCTATTATATATTCTTTCATTATAGAATTCTGTATATTGAAAACGTGACAATTTTAATTCCGACGTCTTTGAATAAACATATTTAATTATTTTACTAATTATTTCAAAATTAGTATCCGTTAATGAAATTGATAATAGTTCATATAGCAAATATTTATTAAGATATTTATTATTCTTATTTAAATATTTAATTATTTCAAAATTATTATAATTATAAATTGTTTTAAATAAAGCAATCTTAATTATATAATCGGTAATATATAAAGGATATTTTGATTCTAAATATTTTAACAATTGTGTATTCATATAATATTTTCTTGTAACAGCTATATAAGAATTAATAATTTGTAATTCAAAATTTGGGGCATCTTTGGCTTTAAATTCAAAATATTTAATCAATTTTAATGAACAATTATAATGAAAGGCTACTTCTAAATATGAATTAGTTTTCAAAAAATTAAAAGCACTAATATTTGAATCATAATATTTAATTAGTTTAAGATTATTATAATAAATTGCTAAATAATATATATTATTAAATTGATATATAACAAAATCATAATTAATATTTCTTGAATGTAAATATTTAATTCTGGCAATCGCTTTAAACCCTTTTCACAATAGCTATAATCTAATGAACCAATATATTTTTGTATATTAATAGCGGCCATATTTGCGCGCATATATATATATATATATAAAGTAATATAAATTAAATCAATTATATATATGCCGCCTAAATTATATATGCCGCCTAAATTATATATATGTGGCCATATATTTTGTCCTATATCTAATAAAATAATTTCTAACTTGTTTAAATATCGGTTTTGAATTTTCTGTATTATATATTTTGGTATATTCATCTTTTTCTATAATTAATTCATTTATTTGTGAAAATATATATTTAATAATATGTATTGCTTTACTTTTATTACAATCATATAATTCATTATATGCGTAATTAAACATATAATATTGTGCCCAATAATCAAGATATTTATTATTTCTATTTAAATATTTAATCTTTTCAAATCTTTCATAATCAATTGCATTATATTTTCCTATATGCTTTATATCATCCGTAATATATAAAGGGTATTTAGTTTCTAAATATTTTAAAATACGAATTTTTGCTTTGTTCCCTGCAGTAGCATTAATATAACAATTTATAATTTGTAATTCAAAATCCGGAGAATCTTTGGCTTTTAATTCAAAATATTTAATCATTTTTAATGAGCCACTAAATGCCGATTCACTCAAATATGATAAACATTTTTTTCCCCTATAAAAAATAATATTATTTGAATCATAATATTTAATTAATTTTAAATAACCTAATCTAATCGCTAAATAATATACATTTTTATAATTATATTGAGCCAGCATAAAATCATAAATAACATTTCTTGAATGTAAATATTTAATTGTTTTTAAATTATTAGATATTACAGCCATTGTATATACATTTATATTTTTATATATATATGAAGGTGATTCTCTATTTGATAATCCATTTAATAAATAAATAGGATAACAATCTAATTCATTAATATGGCCATAATAAGTATATAATAATAAACTATTAATATATTCTAATCGTTCAAAATTTAACTTTGGTAATTCTTTTAATGATATATTAATTGCCTCAATATCATAATTATCTATACATCTATAATATTCAGATATATTAATTTCTTCCATATTAGAGCTATTTTATATAAAATATATATAAATTAAATCAATTTTCACAATGGCCCCCTCCTATATAACATAACATATATTTTGTCCTATATCTAATTAAATAATTTCCAATTTGTTTAAACATAAATTTTAATTCTATATTCTGAAATATTTTGGCATATTGATATCGTCTTATAATTAATTCATTAATGTGTGAAAATAAATATTTCATTATTTGCGTTATATTACCTTTATATGCCATTCTTAATATTAAATATTGGTCATTATAATTAAGATATTTATAATTTCTATTTAAGTATTTAATTTTTTTAAATTCGGAATTATAAAACATATATCTTTTTCCTATATAAATTATATCTTCAGTAATATATAAAGGATATTTTGTTTCTAAATATTTTAAAATACGAATTTTTGCTTTGCCAGTAGCAGCATTAATATAACAATTCTTAATTTTTAATTCAAAATTTGGGGCATCTTTGGCTTTTAATTCAAAATATTTAATCATTTTTAAAAGCCCTGAATTTCCAGAAGTTGATAAATAAGATTTTGGATATTCATTTGTATAAAAAATAATATTATTGGAATCATAGTATTTAATTATTTTTAAATAACCTAAATTAATTGCCAAATTATATGTATTACCAATACCATATATATAATAATCATAATTAATATTTCTTGAATGTAAATATTTAATTGTTTTTAAATTATTAGATATTATAGCCATTATATATACATCTTTATACTGATCATCATAAAAAATATCATCATTATTATTTAGAGATATATATAAATCTTCATTTAATTCATCAATTGTATAATTATCTAATTGCGCAATATGGCCATAATAAGCATATAAAAATTTACGATAAGGTTCTTCAAAATGTTCTATTTGGAATAATTCTAACTTTGGTAAATTTACTAATGTTAAATAAATAGAATTACATCTTAATGATTCTTTATATCTTCCTATATTAATAGTGGCCATATTTGCCGCATATATATAAAGTAATATAAATTAATTCAATTATATATGCCCTTATTGAGTAATATAAAATTTCTTTGTATCTAAAATATAATTATTACTAAATTTACTTGCCGAATCACAAGTTAATTCAAAATGTTGCGCAATATTGTTTCTTATTATACAATTTTTAGATACTGTTATTCCATCTTTTTTTAATCCCACTAAAATACAAGGAGTTCTATTTCTATTCCAAGACGTCCCACATAATATAACATTATTATTTTCTACAACACAATTTATCCCTCCTTGAATCCAAATACCAATAGGGTGATCAACAAGTATAATATTATTTTTAATATGATATAAATTATATGTTCCATCAAAGCATCCTAAACCTTGAACAGCGGTGTTTTTATATAGTAAATCGGGTGTTGTATAAGCAATTAATACATTATTCATAATTACAGCATTATTACTTGTTCCACATTGTAGTAAATCATTATGATTATTATTAACTTTACGACTATTTTGAATACGATTATTTATGGCAATATTACCGCCAGACCATATACCAAATCCATCAGTTGGCATATCAGTAATAAAATTACCATCGGCAATATTACTGCGCCCTTTGAATTGAATACCGCCACAATTATAAATATTATTTGATTTAAATAAGTTGCCACTTCCGCCCATAACAATACAATATGCTGCGCCATTAATATATTCCACGGGTGTAACGCCTACCATTGATTTGCGCGAATATAATTCACAATTAATTATTTTACAATTAACAGAATTAGATAAATATATTCCTCTAAATAATGGTTTGAGCAAAGTAGAAGTTGGAACAAAATAAGATAAACTTACAGAGACGCCATCAATAGTAATATTAGAGCAATCCGTTAAAGTAATACAATATACATTTCTTGTATATACTCTATTTTGCATTTTAAAATTTAATAGAGTGGTTTTATCAAATGTTGGCGCGCCTAATTTACCATTATTAATTAATTTAGTGGGGTCCATTGGAATTAAATAATTATCTAATGTTGTTGTTTCAGGAACAACATTAATTGGAACAATAGAATCTCCTTTGATTGTTATATTTGATTTGTTTAATAATTGTATAGCTTGGTGATAGCCACTTTGTAATATAACTGTGGAATTATTTGCTACATTTTTAAGAGTTTTCCAAGGTGAAGTAATTGAGCCATTATTTGAATCATTGCCAGATTGAGCATTAACATATTTAATTATTGTTGCCATAATATATATAATTGAAAAATATAATAATATTATATATGGAAAATAATATGACAAGGATTGTATCTAAATATGAATATAGTGATTATACAGATATTATAATACAAAAATTAATACCAGAAATAAATATTTATATTAGAAATCTTAATTATGAAATAAAATATTTAGATAAAACAGAATACATATATGAAGGCGCGGGATATATGAATATATATTTTATATTGAGTAATAAAACGAATAATAAAAAATTTATTAAATTATGTTATAATATATATATATATTATAATATTTGTAATAGAATACAAATTGATATATTATCAAAGGAATTAATTTATAAAAATAGAATAATTAAAACTGACGCCGATAAACAAAATATTGATAAATATTTTTATAATTATAAAACAAATACAAGAACATTATATTATAAGAAAAATAGATTAGCATATATTAATTATTATAAAAATAAAATTATAGTTAATTATAATAATGACCAAACTATATATATTAGATTTAAAAATATAATAAAAATTTATTTTTATCATTTTTCAAAATTGTTTATGATACATTATATATATATAACACGTAAAAATCAACATAATGATATATTTGAAATAACACTTAATAAAGATTTTAATAAAAGGAAAATTATTCATATTTATTATGAAGATAATAATATTTATTATAAATATATGGGCCCCAGAATG
>Ga0208722_1000183_pt1 | contig 16815 bp, 12 predicted proteins | sample LakMenEpi21Sep11_FD_150722 | JGI IMG/M metagenome (GOLD analysis project Ga0208722, IMG submission 150722) | Freshwater microbial communities from Lake Mendota, WI - 21SEP2011 deep hole epilimnion (SPAdes) | ecosystem: Environmental > Aquatic > Freshwater > Lake > Epilimnion/Euphotic zone ... | reverse complement strand
TCGAGGATGCGATGAAGCAACTTGGGATGAAGGAAGGCTTTGATGTCGGCCTGGAGATGTCCGGTTCACCTGCCGCATTCCGTTCGATGCTCGATGCGATGTGCCACGGGGGAAAAATCGCAATGCTTGGGATACCTTCAGAGCCGATCGCTATCGATTGGAATATCGTGGTCTTTAACATGCTCAACATCCAAGGCATCTATGGCCGGGAAATGTACGAGACCTGGTACAAGATGACCGTGATGCTCGAAAGCGGTTTAGATATCTCTCCAGTGATCACTCACCGTTTCCATTACACCGAATTCGAGAAAGGCTTTCAAGTCATGCAACAGGGCAACTCTGGCAAAGTCATTCTCTCTTGGACATAATGTCGTGGATTTCGGGGAAATCCACGACTGATCCGACTGATCCGACTGATCCGACTGATCCGACTGATCTTGAATGCGAGCGACCTATGCGACTGGAAAAAACAAATTGCGTTTTGCGATTGTTTCTGTCGGTGCTTTGTGCGCTAGGTTGCTCGGATCAAACACTGTTAGGTCAAGATCCTGCGGATCCTAAAGCAATCGCATTTTTTGAATCCAAGATCCGACCGCTGCTCGAAAAGCACTGCTTGGAATGCCACCAGGGCAAAGACTCCAAAGCGGATCTGGATCTTTCACACCCAAAGGGTTGGCAGGCCGCCGGCGTAATCAAACCGGGCGACCCCAAAAACAGTTTGCTTTTTACCGTCGTCACCAGCCAGGATCCTGATGTGCGAATGCCTCCACCGCCCAAAGATCCTTTGAGTAAAGCCCAACAGTCATCCATCCTCGAATGGATCTCTCAAGGAGCTTACGATCCTCGATCGCAGGTCCCAGAAAGCACCGAGTCGATCGGTCCAAAGAAGCGAAACCGAATCTTTGAAATCACCGATGAAGATCGTGCCTACTGGGCTTTTCAACCTCTGAATCTGCCGACTTGGGATAGCCCGCAGGGCGAGCTGAGCCCGTCGAATAAAATCGATCTGCTTGTAGGTGATCTGAATCTCCAGACCGCCTCGCCTCGCGAACGGCTCCGACGGCTCTATCTGGATCTATGGGGCTTGCCACCAACCTACGAACAGGTCCAAGCTTTCGAACAAGACCCAGCAATCGAGCGTTGGAATGAAATCGTCGAGGAGCTACTTGGCTCCCATCACTACGGTGAGCGATGGGGCCGATACTGGCTCGATTGGGTACGTTTTGCAGAAACCAACGGTTACGAACGCGATGGGCTCAAACCCCACGCTTGGAAGTACCGCGACTATGTCATCGATGCCTTCGCCAAAGACAAACCCTACGATCAATTCATCATCGAACAACTCGCCGGGGATCAATGGGCAGAGTCTCAAGGCTACGGGCCATCGAACGAACCTGAGCTTTGGCGGCAAGCGGTGATCGCGACGGGTTTCTATCGCCTGCATGTTTGGGACGATGAGCCCGATGATACTCTTGCTGCCGAGTTCGATGATGCTGACGATGTGATGGTCACCATCGGCTCTGCATTCCTCGGACTGACGATCGGTTGTGCTCGATGCCACGATCACAAATTCGATCCGATCAGCCAACATGATTACTATTCGCTTTTGTCCTTCATGCGCGGCATCGATCCTTATGGGTTATCCAAAAAGGGAGGCGGTGGCCGAGGAACCGGTAAAATACAACGCTATTTGGTCTCCGATCAAGAATCCGCCATTTGGGAAGCAGATCGCCAAACGAAGATCGCTCAGAAGCAAAAGGAGCTCGAATCGACGAGCGATCCTGCCGCGAGACTTGCAATCGAAGGCGAGATCAAAACCCTCCGAGATTCTGTCCCACCCTTCGAAGCTGCGCTGTCGGTCTGGGAGATCGGCCCGGAGCCTAAAGCGACCTTTGTATTGAATCGAGGTGATCCAAATTCACCCAAAGAACAAGTCCATCCTAAGACGCCAGAAATCTTACCGGCACTGCCTCTTGGCGAGAGCAAATCGCATCGACTCAAGCTGGCTCGATGGATCGCTAGTGAGAAAAATCCGATGACTGCCAGAGTTCTTGTCAATCGGATTTGGCAACGCCATTTCGGTATCGGTATCGTTCCGAGTATCGACGACTTTGGCACCACGGGTCAGAAACCAAGCAACCTGAAACTGTTGGATTTTCTTGCCAATGAACTGATCGCCTCGGGTTGGTCGATCAAACATGTACACAGGATCATTCTCTCAAGCGATGGTTACAGCAAGTCTTCTCGCCCAGCGGTCTCCTCGGAGGCATCCCTCTACGGTCAACCACAACTCAGACGACTCGATGCTGAATCGATTCGCGACTCGATCTTGAAGATCTCCGGACGACTGAGCAACCAACGCTCAGGCCCGAGCATTTACCCGAGCCTTACTCAGGAGGTCAAAGATGCCGCCAATCCGGTCTCGGTTTCCATGTGGCACGAAAGCCCCAAAGATCAGCAGGATTGCCGAAGCGTGTATTTGATCGTCAAACGTTCGCTGAAGGTTCCTTTCTTGGAAACCCTCGATTTTGCCAATAGCACTTCTCCGACCCCAGTAAGGACAGTGACGACCACGGCTCCCCAAGCACTATTGCTTTTAAACGACCCGTGGATGCATGAGCAGGCCGAGCATTTGTCCAAGAGAGTTTTCGATCGAGTCGGCATGGATCGCTCCAAGCAGATCGAAGCTCTCTGGCAGGCAGTCTATCAGCGGATGCCGACAGAACAAGAGATGCGTTCGGTTCTTGAATATGTGGGAAGCAACCAAGACCGATTCGTCAGCTTGTGTCGCACTTTGCTAAACAGTAGCGAATTTATCTACATGGATTAACTCAATAATGCGTGCTGAAGACCATCGGCTGGATCGGCGTCGTTTTTGCACTTCTAGCGGTGCAGGTTTTGGATCGCTAGCCCTGCTTTCGATGCTGCGCGACCAACGCGTACAAGGGGCAACGCATCCGACCAAAGCCAAATCGGTGATCTTCCTGTTTATGTTCGGTGGTCCGTCTCAAGTCGATCTCTTCGACTATAAACCCGAACTTCAAAAACGCGATGGACAAACGACTCAAAACGAGTTTCGGCGCGGAACAAAAACGCAAGCGGTCTTGCAAGCAAGTCGGCGAACATTCGCACAACACGGAGAGTCCGGTCTGTGGTGCTCGGACGCTTTTCCGAACATCTCCAAGCACATGGATAAATTGGCGTTGGTCAAATCCCTAACGAGCGATTCGTTTGCTCACGGCAGTGCCTTGCTGCAGATCAACTGCGGTAGGATTATCCAAGGTCACCCATCGTTGGGGTCTTGGATCACCTACGGTTTGGGTTCCGAGAACCAAAACCTGCCAGGTTATGTCGTGATGCTCGATCCGCGAGGAGGACCAACCAGCGGTGCTCCGAATTGGTCTAGCGGCTACATGCCCGCAGCCTATCAAGGAACCCTGATGCGTCCAGGATCGCAACCGATCCTGAATCTCAAACCACCTTCGAACATCGACTCGCCGGCCCAACGTTCTGAGATCGATCTGCTCAATGAGCTCAATCGCAACTATGCTCATGAACGAGCCGATTACTCGGAGCTCGATGCTCGCATCGCAAGTTACGAATTGGCTTTCCAGCTTCAAATGGCAGCCCCCGAAGCGATGGATCTCTCGCAAGAGACTGCCGAGACGATCGAGATGTATGGTATCAATGAGCCCAAGCCGCAGTGGCATCCGCTGGCGCTCGGTCCGAGCACCTTTGGTCGCCAATGCCTCATCGCTCGCCGACTTGTCGAGCGAGGGGTAAGGTTTATTCAGATTTACTCTGGTGGAGGAAACGCTGGCGGCCAGAACACTTGGGATGGCCATCATGGGATCGAGGAGAATCTCTCGCTCCATTGCCCGGAGGTGGATCGCCCCATCGCAGCCCTCTTGACCGATCTCCAGCAGCGAGGTTTGCTCGAATCGACATTGATCGTATGGGGAGGCGAATTCGGTCGTATGCCTGTTTCCGAGACGTTCAATACGGGTGGCAAACCTGGCGGACGAGATCACAACCCCAAAGGATTCACCTATTGGTTAGCCGGAGCGGGGGTCAAGGGTGGCACCAGTTACGGCCAGACCGATGAGCTTGGAGAAGCTGCTGCCGAAAACCCACGACATCTAAGAGACTTGCACGCAACGATCTTGCAATTGATGGGACTAGACCATCGCCGTTTGACTTACTTCCATGGTGGACTCGATGAGAAGCTCACCGGAGTGCTCGATGCTTCTGCGATTCACGAGATCATGGCCTAATCGCAAAAGCGAACTATTTGGTTTTCGCTAACCGGCGTTGGCAATTGGCAAACGAATCGAGGATCGCTTGATAGTCGGCAACAGCCCCTTTACGAGGTCGGACGACTAAGTCGTATGAAGCTGCGAATGCCTGTTGCCGACGTCGAAAGGCTTCTCGGATCAAACGCTTCCAATAGTTGCGCACCACCGCGTTTCCTACCTTCCTGGACATCGATATCCCCAATCGGCAGCGAGACTGCCCATTGGGGGTTACGTGGATCACGAGGACCGAGTCGGCGATGACTCGCGAGGATTTGAAAGCCCGGTCGAAGTCTCGTTGTTTGAAGACCCGAGCGGACTTTGGAAATTCTTCCGACGGTTGATCAGCCATGCGCGTTGATCACAGCGCGATCAATCCATGATTTTCGCGTTGGCGATAAGCTTAAGAAATTCCTGGTTGCTCGGGAAACGCCCAAGCTGTTTGGTCAACTGCTCCATCGCATCGACGGGGTTCATCGAGTTGAGAGTTCGGCGAATCATCGTCACGGCATGATACGTCTCGGGATCGTGAAGGAGTTCTTCGCGCCGAGTGCCTGACTGAGTGATATCGATCGCAGGCCAAATGCGTCGATCGGCGAGCTTTCGATCAAGGACCAGTTCCATATTACCAGTACCCTTGAACTCTTGGAAAATCAGTTCATCCATACGAGAACCGGTGTCGACCAGTGCGGTTCCGACGATCGTCAGCGAACCACCTTCGGCAAACGCGCGAGCCGTCGCAAAGAGTTTCTTGGGAATGTCCATGGCTTTGATGTTCACACCACCGGACATGACGGGGCCTGAGTTGCCGACCCATTTGTTAAAGGCTCGAGCAAGTCTGGTGATCGAGTCCATGAGCAAGAAGACATCTTTACCCATTTCCGCTAATCGTCTGCAACGATCGACGACCAATTGACTCAAGCGGACGTGCGAATCGACATCCTCATCGAGGCTGCTTGCGATCACTTCGCCACGTTTGACGTTCATCCGCATATCGGTGACCTCTTCAGGCCGCTCGTCGATCAGCAGAACGATCAATTCAACTTCGGGATAGTTCTGAGCAATCCCACGCGAGATGTCTTGGAGCATGATCGTCTTACCCGATCGCGGCGGAGCGACGATCAAGCAGCGTTGTCCGCGTCCTAGAGGAGCAAGCAGATCGATGACGCGGTTGGTAACCGGCTTGGTACCGACCTCGAGCTTGAGCCACTTTTCCGGGTTGACGGCAGTGAGTGTATCGAAGGACTTTACGTTGACGTAATCCTCGGGTTTCATCCCTTCGACGTCGAGAATTTCGCGGACGCGGGGACCTTGAGATCGTCGGCTCTGTTGCATCACAGCCCGAATCTTGAGCCCCTGTCGCAAACGGAACTTTTCAATCATCGTTCCTGGGACAAATGGGTCGGAGCGCTCGCGAGAGTAGTTGTTTTTCGGAGAGCGAAGGAACCCGTATCCATTCGGATGCATTTCGAGCATCCCGAAAAACTCTTCACCGGGTTCTTCTTGAGGGGCAGCTGGAGCCTCGGAACGAGGGATCGGATTGCCCTCTTCATCGAGTTCTGGCTCTTGATTGGTTTCCTCGGTGCCTTGGTTTTCGTCGTCACGTCCGAAGGCTTGTTGGTAACCCGGGCCGTGCCTTCGTCGGGTTCGCCTCACTCGTGGTCGGGATCCCGAGGAACCGCCTCCACCCATGTCATCCCCATGCACGCGCGATCGGTAACGCTTCTTTTTTGGCATCGAAAAAAATCCAGAAATCAACAGAGAAAAAAGAATCCTAGAGCACGCGGGAACATCGACCTCGAAGACCCGACGAAACTTTGCGGTCTAATAGCGTCCAACACTTCCTGGACGTCAAACAACTTGCCGAATGCAAACTTTGCCTACTGGATAAGCACTGCGATGCAGATAAGCACCGAGGACTTGATGAACGACTAAAGCGTCCTGCCAATCGCGACCCTAGACTAGGGACACAAAAGCACGTGAAACGAGGAGAAATCAACCGTTTCTGACCAGCAGTCACAAGATCTTAGGGTTTTTTGGAGGAAATGTCAAGCACCTGGGCCGGTGGGCGAAATTCTTCCCCTCTTTTTTCACCGAAAACGTCCATTTTGCTCGACCGGCATCCTCGGCACATCCGATCTAACCGGAAATCGATGCGCCTAACTGCAGAGAAAATCCGTTCGTATCGCCAATCGCGGAGATCCTTGAATGAACCTGTCGAAATTTCTCCCAACCCTTCTAGGGGGCCTTCTTAGCGTAACGCTAGCAAATTTTGGGTTCGCCAAAGACTCCTCTGAAATCGCTTGGTCGGAAGATCTTGTCGCCACGATGGAACTGGCCCAGCGAACCGGCAAACCCGTGCTGGTCCATTTCTACGGCGACCACTGTCCCCCATGCCGTATGCTCGAAAAGAAAGCCTTCAAAGATCCTCAGCTTATCCAAGCCATCGGGGAGCATGTGTTGGCCGTAAGAATCAATGCCGAACGGGACACGAAAATCGCTGCACGATTTCGAGTCAATCGATGGCCAACAGACGTTTACCTCCATCCCAATGGAGATGAGATCTACAGGAACATCAGCGCCCAAGATCCAGCGGCTTACGAACGAACCGTCATGAAAGTCGCTGAAAAGAATCAACGACTCATCGGCCAACTCAAAACCAAACCATTCGAACCTACCCGCTCGGATCTTATGGCTGCCGAGCTTAAAGCCGCCGAGCTTAAGGCTGCCGAGACCGCAAATGAGGCGATGGAATCGAATAAAGGTGTTCGAGTCTCTCTTGCAAGCAGCCAATCAACGACGGCTCCGGCTAGCTCGCCCGTTGTCGCGTCACTCAAAGGGCCCGCCCGCGTCCGACTCTCTGAAGCTGCTATATCCTCGGTCGATACTGCAGACGTTGCCATCAACTACCAACGCCCACTTCCATCACCTCCGAGCGTGTCTTTGCAAGACCAACAATCCTTAGTCGTCGAAGCACCAGTGCCCAGTGTGGAAGTGCCCAGTGTGGAAGTGCCATTGCCGGCTGCTCCGAGCTTGCCACAAACCACCGAGCCACAAACCACCGAGCCACAAACTGCCGAGCCACAAACCACCGAGCCACAAACCACCGAGCAAATCGCACAGCCAACGAAAGTCGAACCCAGCTTGCCCACCGCAGTGGCCATGGGCGGATTTTGCCCGGTCTCCTTGGCCATGGCGATCGAAGCTTCGAAAACGGGAGCTACTTCGAGTCCAGCTTGGGTTCAAGGTCATGGCGATTTCGCCGTTCGCCATCGAGGTCGTGTCTACCACTGTGTCTCAGAGGAGGCCTTATCGAAGTTTCTCGAAAGTCCCGATCTCTATGCACCCGTGTTAAGTGGTTGCGATTTGGTCGAATATTCCAAATCCGGTAAATGGATCGATGGTGACTGTCGATTCGGATTTATCGACAAAGAAACCGGACGAATCTTTCTTTTCTCCTCAAGTTTGAATTGCCAAGAGTTTGCACAGAACTGTGAGTCATACTCGTCTATGGTCGGCAAGCCTGCACAGCGCTGATGCTCCAAGATGCCTTGCCGTCCCATTCCCTAGAGAACCAGGACGGCAAGCATGGCCAAGAAATTTCGATCGACCACTCTCTTTGCTAGAGCCTTGGCATTAACGAGTGCCGCATTGCTTGGAAACGATGACCTCCAAGCCCAAGCGATCCATTGGCCCAAGCAGGATCTTGCGATCCCCTTCCAACTCAGTTCCATCGGAACCCCGCCCGAGGTTCTGGAGTTAGAAGTCTCCGAGGATGCCGGTAAGTCTTGGCAAAGTGTTGCTAAGGCCGATAGCAAACAGCGTCAGTTCCAGTTCCAGACCCAACGCGATGGAGCTTACTGGTTTCGCGTCAAGTCCTTGGATCGAAGCGGCCAACTGATCGACCAACCTGGCGAACCGATGCAGATCGTTATAGATTCGACCAAGCCCGACGGCCAATTGCTGATCGATTTGGATCGCAAAGGGGATCTGCAAGCCGAATTTAGAATCGTGGAATCTTCACTCGATCACTCCTCGATTCGTTTGGAGTATCAGACTGAACTCGACTCAGCCTGGAAAGAAGTCACCTGCAAAACCGACAAAGGCACGCAAGATCACGAGTGGATCGGGTCGGCAAGCTGGACGATCCCTCATCAAGCTACCCAATTGATCGTGAGGTTATCGGGTCGAGATCAAGCCGGCAATGCGTTCGAAGTCACTCGCATGCCCAAGCTACCTAAGACCGCGATGGGACTTGGCGGATCGATGAAATTCGCCAGCACGCGACAAGACTCAGGCCAAGAGCCCGTTGGTTCTGGAGTCGCAAAACCAACCTTGACTTTGCCAACTTTGCCCGGGGGGCTCAAACTAGCTCCCGCTGCTCCTAAGCCTGCAGCACCCCCGGTACCCACATCGACTCCCGCTGCAAACAATCCCCAAATGTTCACCTCGACGGGTCTGCCAGTTCGAAGCATCGAAAGCATTCCGCCTACGAGTTTGCTCAATAACAAAGACCAAGCCAAATCCAACGTCTCGGAACTGCCCGCTTTAGAGCCACCGATCCAATCTCAAGCAACCGCCAAGCCCAATGCATTGCATTCTTCGAGCAAGTCTTTCGAACTCGATTATGCGATCGTCAATGATCCTGGTTCACCGATCGCAAGCGTTGAGCTTTGGGGCACGCTCGATCAAGGTAAAACATGGGAGCGCTGGGGTGTTGATGCGGATCGCGAAAGCCCCTTTGACATCGAAGTCGATACCGAAGGGCTCTTTGGGTTTCGAATGGTGATCGTTGGATCCAACGGGCTGGCTTCTCGTCGTCCTTTGCCAGGCGATTCGGCAGATGCTTGGATCTATGTCGATACCACGATGCCCAGAGCCAGGATCTTGAGCGCTCTGGCTGGCAAAGGATCCGATGCTGGTTCGTTGGTCATCGAGTACCAAGCGATCGACGATCACTTTATCGATCGACCAATCTCGCTGTTCTACTCCGAGACCATGCAAGGTCCTTGGGTGCCAATCACCCAAGGTGCAAAGAATCAAGGCCGGTTCGCTTGGTCGGGAGAAAGCCATATCCCCGAAAAGGTCTTCCTGAAGCTTCAGGCCACCGATGCGGCGGGAAATGTCGGTGAGCATGTGTTGGATTTGCCAGTCGATGTGCAAAGCGCCGCTCCTAGGGGCAAAATCCAAGGTTTCCGACCAAGGTAGTTTTCAACCGTTCGTTGTGAAACGCTTGGTCCTCAGGTTATAATCGCTGGGCGATGTTCGAAGGTGTCTTCTCAAGAACCGACGAGAGCCACAAGCCCCATGCGAAAGCCACAACAACTCTTTAGCCTGATCTGCAGCCTGATCTGTGTGCTAGTTGTGTCCCTATTGACTGGGTTTGCTGCAGCAGAAGATCCGCCATCGGTGCGGAAACTTGCAACAAAGCACCTTCCCAACGCCATCGAAGTTCCAGGGGGGCTTGTCTCTGGCGGCTTGCCCGAGTCCCAAGAAGCCTTCGAGGAACTCAATCGCTTGGGCATCAAAACGATCATCAGTGTCGATGGTGTAAAGCCCAATGTGCAGATGGCACAAGCCCACGGAATGAGGTATGTCCATATTCCTCATGGTTACGATGGGATCGGCGAATCGACTCTGCAAACTTTGACCAAAGCCGTCAGCGAACTTCCCGGTCCGATCTACATTCACTGCCACCATGGTAAGCATCGCAGTCCGACGGCAACGGCGGCAGTCTGCATCGCACTAGGCACCATGGAAACAGATAAGGCCTTGCGAATTTTAGAGCTCGCTGGAACCAATCCCGCCTACAAAGGTCTTTTTCAAACCGTGCGCACGACCAAGCGTATCGAGCCTGCTGAGCTTGCCAAACTCCAGATCGATTTCCCTTCGGTGTGCCAAGTCCCACCGCTGGTCGATAGCATGGTTGCCTTGGACGAGACGTTTTCGAAACTCAATCGGTGGGCTCAATCGGGTTGGAAGTCCAAGCCCGATGTGGCAGTCGAGCAGATCGATGCGGCGCACGAAGCGGTTTTGCTCAGGGAGCACTTCGAAGAGATGCAACGGCTCGAAGATGTCTCGAAGTATCCTGCCGAGTTTGCTCAAATACTCAAAGAGTCCGAGCAAGCAGCGTTGTTTATCGAGAGCATGCTCAATCCGATCGGAGGCGATCGGAGGCTTAAGCCGATCCATCGCAAGGCTCTTGAAGCCAACTGGACGACCATTCGCAGCAACTGCACGAGTTGTCATCAGCAGTACCGGGATAATACGAACTAGGAAGTATGCAGCGAGCTTTCCTTTCAAGTACTCGGAGGTGTTACGGGCTTATCGCATTCCTTAATAGCTACGTCGTATTGACGTAACTGAGTCTCGAGCATCCTCTTCAAATCCAACAAGTTTCCGCGCATTTCCTGGGGGATATCCGGAATTAACAACTCTTCTTCGATCTTATTGATCCTGGCTCTGAGTTCCGATCTCGCCTCTCGTAGTCTTTTGCAGACATCGCTTTCAACTTGGCTATGCCGGTCGGATTGCAATCGATTCACCATCAGTGTTGCGTGGTCGATTGTCTTTTTAAAGGTGTGAGAAAGATCCGTTCCGTCAAATCGACTTGAAGCAGACGCTAACCCACTGGCAAGACCTAAATAAAAATCTGCAAGCCAGTTAGGCCTCGGTCGAGGATCTACAGGAGGAATGACCCAGTATAGAGGTATCTTTGGCGGACGCACTTCATTACCGCAAACGAACATTGTCTCTGATTCAAATTTCGAGACATCTAAGCCTTGTTCCTGAACCTGCAATGCATCATTGAGTATTTCGTTGGCGAAGGCCATTCCAATGGCAATCGGAGGAAGTGGTTGTGGATTTAGTCCGTTGAGTGGGGCTTGCACCTCAATATTGCTTAATTGCTTCCTGTGACTTGAAGCCAGTTGCCTTCCAACCATCGCCATCAATTCTTGATTGTTGAACATTTCTAGTTCTCCCGTTTGCAGTATCATGCACTTGAACGAGGTTATACGAACCTTATCCCCATACCTAAGCAATCGTAATGCGGATTGGCTTTTGATTTTTTTCTTCAAAAAATATGCGATTGTGACAATCAAGCGATTTGAACCAAAGCTTTGCAGATAAAACTCTCTCGGAGTTCCTACGACGATCCATCTAGTCGCATTGAGAAAGATGCAGTCGCTTGGTTGCTGGTTTTTTAGCGGGGAATCCAGTTCGATGGACCGGCAGAGGCGAGTTTTCGAAGAGGGATGGTGCGGCGATTGACCATCGTCGTTCCGTCTTCCAAAGTGAATTTCGCAAACACATCGACGCTCGTGCCGCTGGGGATGCGTTCGCTGAAGCGGATCGGTAGATGGAGTCCTGGTGCAGAACCGATCGGTTCGAGCTGCTCGCTTAGCTCCTTGGCGCTGTACTCGTAGCGACCGATTCGGGCGACCGAACCGTCTGCGAGGGTCTCTTCGACTACCAAGGTCAGCGCACCTGCGGTCGGAACGAATTCTCCGGCGTTGTTGCGGGGAACTAGCACCAGATACAGACCGTCATCCCCGGGCTTGCCGTCGGTGTTCTGTGCTCGGCACATCGTCGGATGCCAATCGATCTGCCTTACCCTAGGATCCACTGGCTTGGACTTGCTGCTCTTTGCTGCTGGCTCGAGGGCTGAGGTTTGAATCACGCCCGAAGCTCCGGCGGGGGGATTCCCTGCGGGCAATTGGATCTTGCGATCTTGGCGAGCTCCGTCGGCGTCACTACTTGGTAATCCACCCGGTGCTTGCTTGAGCAATGATTCCTTCGGTGCAGTTGGATTGACTGAAGGAATGGCCGGAGGAATGATCTCCGGAAGCAACTCCGTACTAGGCTCCTTGGGAACGGCAGGTTTCTTAAGAAGCGGTTCGGGCGTAGGCAGGATCGGGCCAGAATCGGGGACGAGTTCCGGTTCGGTCGACTTCTTGGGCAAGATCACTTCGGGTGGTTCGAGCCTAAGAGTCTGACTGTCTGTGCTTTTGGTCTTATCAGAGCTACTCTTTGCTTCGCCAGGTGGGATTTTCAAAGGTGCTGGTCGATCCCCTTTGCGTTTAGGGTCTGGGCTGATGATGGTCTCAGATTGAACTCGACTCGATTGACGCTGGAGTTCTTGCAGTCGACCTTGAAGCTGCGCGTTGGCGCGTCGAAGATCTTCGATCTCGAATTCCATCGCACGATTCTCGGCATCAAAGTCATAAACGAGGTCTTCGAGAGCTCGATTCCTTTGAGCCATCTGTTCGACATACAATTCCGTCACGGCTCGCTGTCTGCAACCCAGCTGCACGACCAGCACTAGACCAACCAAAAGCCAAAGCAAACGGTTCTGCACCAAAATTCGTTTTCGATTTGAGTCTGCAGAACCAATCATGCAAATGCTTATCTATAAAGCCTGGAACCTCTTCAGGGGGTCTTCCCTGCGTCTTAGCAACGCGGGCCCCTTTGGACTGAGCAAGCTTAGTAGTCCATCTGCGTCGATCGCGTCAAGGCGAAAGCGTTCACAAGGGGCATCAAGGAATTGCTAGCAATAAAGAACGATTTGGAAAATGATCAAAGGCGTGGAATTTAACGGTTATGGGGTTTTTGCAATCAAGTTTCGGGCCTTTGCGCGCCGAACGAGGACAAGGGGGCGGGATTGGATTGCGCGGCGGATTTGGATAAGCCGTTGCGATGAAACGAAAAAAAACTTCCTAACCGGCGAACTCCCATGAAAATCGGATTGGATCGATATTCTTCTGTGTCCCAAGTATTCCCTTGGGCTGCGATGTGCTTGATGCTCTTGATGCTCAGCACTTCCACAGGTTGTAGTACTTTGTTTGGGCGTAAGGGTGGACCTGGGGATGATTTGGATCTTACGCAATTGAAGCGAGAAGGCTACATGGTGGGTGCCAATGGTGTGCTCAATGGTGGGATGGTAGACGAATCGAGCGTGCTGCTTGAGGTCAACGATGGCAAGAAGCATTTGGAGAAGATCCCGATGACCGAGGGTCAGGCGATGTTCATCGCCGATGTGATTCGCGACGCGCAGTTGCACAAGAAGATAGGACGCATTCATGTTCGCGTCATGCGTCCTGCGGGAAATTCCCCTCCGGTTCGTATGGATATTGATTTCGATGAGACCGGGCATCGAGTTCGCGAGGGCACCAATTATTCGCTGAGGGCTGGGGATCGGATCATCGTGACCAAGGACGATTCGAACATGGTATCTCGGATGCTCAGTAAATCTTCGTTGTCCGGTATGCTGCGTTGATCATCATGTTGGATCGTTGGCTTGAAACAGCATCGGCGGTTTTTGGTGTGTTTCTGGTGATGGGGATGGGTGGGCTTGCTCGCCATCTGCGTTGGTTTAGCAAAGAGGTGGATCGCTCGCTGGCGAGCTTTACCTCCTATGTGCTCATGCCGTGTCTGTTTTTCGATCGCATCATCCATGATCCATCTCTCTCGGCCCACATCGACGCTTGGTATCCGGCGGTGCTTGGCTTCCTTTGTACGATCATCGGTGTAGCGTCTGCTTGGGGGGCAGCAAAGGGTCTTGGACGTTATTTCGGTCTGCACAATGATTCGCAAGAAAGAACCTTTGGTCTTAGCGTAGGCATCCACAACTACGGCTACATTGCCCTACCGCTTGCGGAGATCGTCTATCCTGCATGTGTTGTATCGCTGATGATCCACAATGTTGGAGTCGACATGGCGTTGTGGAGTGTGGGGCTTTATACGATCTCGGGCAAGGGTGTTCGAAAATCATGGAAGCGGATCGTATTTAGTCCTCCGTTGTTGGCTGTGTTGCTTGCGGTGTTGATCAAGCAGTTTGGATGGGTCGATTGGGTGCCAGGTCCCATCGAGCATGCGACAGGAAAGCTTGGACAATGTTCGGTTCCGATCGGATTGGTTTTAAGCGGAGCGATTCTGTATGATTATTTTGGTAAACAACCATGGCCTCAGGCGTTGCGAATCTTGAGTTTGGCCGTTCCACTTCGCATGTTGATACTTCCTTGCAGCATCTTGGCACTCGCTGCATGGGGAACAAGCTCCGAGGCGCTCAAGCAGGTGCTATTGATCCAAGCGGCGATGCCGGCAGCGACCTTTCCGATTGTCATGACGAGGCTTTACGAGCAAGACGTCCCGACGGCTTGGGTCGTCGTCGTTGGAACTTCGCTATTGAGTCTCATCACGATACCCATGTGGATGATCCTCGGGGACCTTTTGCTTTTCTGAGTTAACTTCGCCGGTTGCCAGACAGATGTTTCCGAGATCTAGTTGGGAACCTAAGTGACCATGGCTGCATCCAATGGTTATTACCATGGGAGGTATCGAGTCGTTCGTTCCTTCATAGGTTTGATATGCATCGATTCATAAGGACAGGATTTCCAATGAAATTTCAGAAAACCCGATTTAGAACCCTGCGAACTCTTGAACTTCAACAACTCGAAAAAAGGGAATTGTTCGCTGCAGACTCTGGATCGGCTGGATCTTTACCCGGAGGATCCGGTTCCTCGCTGCCAGGACTTTATTCATCAAATCCAGGAACGAAGGTTCCTGCTCCGTTTTGGCGAAAGACCGAGGGTGTCCCCTCAGCTGCTCCTGTTTGGTACCAAAACATTGGCCCGGTAACCCGTGAGGTGTTCTACAACCCGAGTCTGACCCCCGCCCAAAACGGTGCGGCGCTCAAGAGTGCCCTAACCACCTTGCCAGCGGGATCTAGGGTCGTGATTCACGCAGGAACTTATTCCGTAGACTCCTACTTTGTCATCACAGCCCAGGGGACGGCGAGCAAGCCGGTGGTTGTTGAAGCGGCTCCGGGCGAAAAGGTTACGATCACTCGCAAGGACGCTCTGCAAAACGTAGTTAATGTCGATAACTCACAGTACTTCTTGATGCGTAACTTGGAAATCACAAGTGGTGACACGGGGCTGAAGCTGCAAACCGTATCCAATTTCATGCTCTATAACTCCAACATCCACCACGTAGCGAATAATGGTATCGCGGCGAATTCGAAAAACACCTCGAGCCTGTACTTCGTCGACAATGAAATATCCTACACCGGCGGCAACGGCGAGGGCTTCTATCTGGGCTCTAATGATGGGCTATACAAAACCAATAATACCTATGTCGTTGGAAATTATCTTCACCATTTGGCCAATGGCACAGCAGCCCAAGGTGATGGCATCGAGATCAAAGATGGTTCTTATGCCAATGTCGTTAAATACAATTTCGTTGATGGAACGAAATATCCTGGGATCACTGTCTATCGCACCGGACGAGGCACCGCCGATCGAAATGTGATCGAAGAGAATGTTGTGATTAACTCCATCGATGCGGGCATCCAAGTCACCGCAGATGCCGTGGTCCGCAATAACTTGGTGATCGGAAAATCGACGGCGTTTGTCTCCAAGCCTTACACGACGAATCCCGTCAATATGGTTGTTGCAAACAACACCTTTCTGGGAAGTGCCACTGCGGTGAAGCTCACCAATTGGAATACAACTGACTTAGCCTTTGCCAACAATGCGATTCACTCCCCTACAGGCCAATTCTATTCTAGTGGCGGGACAGGGCGGGCCGTAGCCGTTGGAAATATCAATGTCACAAACCTAGCTACCACTTTTTCCAGCCTCAGGCTTGACGGCTCGGCCCTAAACGCACGCCCGATCGCAGGATCGGTCGTGATAGCCAAAGCCTCATCGAACTATCTACCTTCGGGTGACTTGAACGGCGATACGCGCGCGACTGGGCTAGATGCTGGTGCTGTAGACTATACCGGAGATCTTACTGTCTCTAGACTCGGTCTGGCTAAATCCCAGCGAGCATCCGTCGCACCATTAACCGGCGGACCTGCAGTGGGATCGCCAATCAACTCGATCACTACCGCCAACACCGCTTCTAACTTGCAGACTTTCCGTTCGAGTAATACCGCTACCTTGCCGTTAGCCAGCTCACCTGCGATTCACTCGCAGCGCGCTTCGGCTCAGAACCACAGCTCAGGTCCTAGGGTGAATTCCAATGGAACCGAAGCTAGTGACGAAAAAATAGATAGGCTCAGATCCCAGTTGCTTGTAGAGATCGTCGATTCAAGTCGCTCGTTGAACTGATCCTGTATTTGAATCCTGTATTTGAATTACGGATAACGAGTCGGCTTTCTTGCCTTTTATAAGTACCCCGAGGCGATGGAAAACTATCCCTCGGGGGTACCTCTTTTAGCTGGCCATCCAAATCTCCTTCCTCGCTTCACCGGGAATTGGTGCCGGACAAGCGTCATCGCCATTGGATGCCTTACTTGATTGGGACTCAACAAGCTGCTACATCAACTCGACGATTAACGCCGAGTTTCTGAACGCATTTTTCCAAAATGTCCCGTAGCGCCGGAGCGACATAAAGACCTAATCAGACTTGATGCATGTGGTAAAACGCTACAAAAAGCAGGTTGGAATGGCGATATCGAGTTATTAAGTTATCAAGGGACAGCCCCCGAGTTATTGGGGGAGTTTTGCTAGCGATC
>Ga0208722_1000181_pt1 | contig 16915 bp, 16 predicted proteins | sample LakMenEpi21Sep11_FD_150722 | JGI IMG/M metagenome (GOLD analysis project Ga0208722, IMG submission 150722) | Freshwater microbial communities from Lake Mendota, WI - 21SEP2011 deep hole epilimnion (SPAdes) | ecosystem: Environmental > Aquatic > Freshwater > Lake > Epilimnion/Euphotic zone ... | reverse complement strand
TGCCGATACTAATAATTTAGCCTCAATATCAAATCGAGTAATTCCACCCATATCGACGCCTTTTGGTGAAATTTTTACCACTTCAGACTCGAAGGTTTGATTTCTCAGGGCATTGACCCGAATGAGCATTTTCTTTCCTAAATCTAGTTTACTTAAATCTCTTTCGTTGATTTGTCCTTTGAATAAAATCTGATTCATATCCGCTATGGTAGCTATGGTAGTTCCTTCATTAAAATTATTTCTATTCATAATGGTAGTTCCTGTTTTCACAGGAATATCTAAAACGATTCCATCTGTAGTAGAATAAACTACATCCGACACAAAACCATTTTTACGCGAAAATCCTTGAGTTACTATCTTTTTATTCTCATTCGCATTTCTCAAATCAGTTTCAGCCAATTTATATTCTTGAATAGAAACTTCTAACTCTTGCTTAGCTATCACATCCTTTTCGTAGAGTGTTTTATTCCGCTCATAGTTGGCTCTTACTCTCTCCAGATTTGTATGTGCTATAGAGATTTGTCTTTCTGCCTCTTGACTCATCTTGGGGTCGGGTAGGGTTCTTAGTTTAGCTATCGCTTGACCTTTTTTTACCTCGTCACCCACATTGACATAGATAGCCTCTATGACGCCTCCTAGCTCCGATTTTAAATTGACTTCCTTCGAACTCACTAGTTTTCCTGATAGGATTTGTTTATTTTCTATCGTTCGAACAGACGGCTGAATGTACAAATCTTTTTCGTCTTTATCTCCACCACTGTTTGCAAATTTTAAATAGGCACCTAAACAGACGAGTATAATTACAAGTCCTGATATCCAATATTTTTTCTTGCTTAATTTCATTCCCTTACTATTTAATTTTCTTGATTTAAAGCTATGACAGGTCGTATTCTAGAGGCTTTGAGCGCTGGTAGTATTCCTGCTACTACTCCAGCTAAAATAAGTATACTCAAAGAAGTCAAAATCACAGGGAAGTTTACGCCAACATTGCCTAAAAACATATTGTCTTCTACCATAGATGCGATGACAATCTGAATAATAAAAATGACTATATAGCCAAAAAATATTCCTACAAAACCAGCTATAGAAGTAAGAACAACTGACTCTGCCAATACCATTTCTAAAATATTGCGTGGGGTGGCACCGATAGCTTTTCGAATACCGATTTCTCGTGTTCTTTCATTGATATTGACATACATAATATTACCTACAGAGATAATACCAGTGAGCAAAATACAAAAACCCACAAACCAAATAAAAATTCTAATCCCTGTAAATAAAGACTGAAACTCCTTAACCTGCTCCGACATACTAAATGTATAAAAAGCCTCTTTATCATCCGGATTGACCCTATAGAGTCTCGACATAAAGGCTTCAAATCGCTTCATAAACTTGGAGCCATCTACATCCTTGTACAATGAAATTATAAAACTATTCGACGTATTGGCATTGAATAAAGTCTGATAACTAGAGAATGGAATGACTACAGAGTTTCGATCACCAAAATTTATATTTGGATTGTCTTTAGTGACACCAATTACTTTGAAATAATTATCTCCAATATTTATATATTCACCTATCACTTTTGACTTTCGTTTAAACAGTAATTCTTCCACCCGCTCTGGAATTATGCATACCGCCCCATCTTCTTTAAAATCTTTGGAGATAAATAATCGACCGGCTTTAATCTTTTGCTTTCGTATGCGAAAAAAATCTGCTTCCACCCCTATGAGTGAACCCTTATTTTTATTGTCATTATAGGTCATCTGCATACTCTGAGGAGAATTTGCCTGCAGACTAATATACTCTATTTCATCAAAAGCCGTTTTGAATTGACGTAAAATATCTTGATCAAAAACAATCGTCTTATTATCCATAACTCCTTTGTAAGGCATAGTAGATTCGCCTCCCCAGACCACTATCGTATTCTCTGCAAAAGATGAAAAAAGTTTAAACACTCCCTGCTGAAAACTATCTCCAAAGCCCATCATCAGCATCATAATGAAAATACCCCAAGCTATTCCAAATCCGGTCAAGGCGTTGCGGAGTTTATGCTGGGTAATAGACTTATAGATTTCTTTAGGTTCGATACTCAGTAGCATGCATCAAAGATACTTACATTGGATTAAGAAATTGCTTTAAGTTACAATTTTAAAAGTTTTTATATGAAACAATATTAATAGATATTAATTTCAATCATTTATCTATACTTCACCTCAAAATATCACGAATAATGCTCAAATGATGCTTCGTATGGATTTCAAGCATACGAATGGCTTGTTTCAATTTCAAATCCCCAAAATAAGGATGCTTGAAGTAAGAATTCGCTGGTAAACTATTTAGTTTCGTGGCTTGTATTTTAGCTTCAGCTATATGTGATTTTAATGTATCCAGAGAGATAGTCTCCGATGGCAATACCAAACTAGGCGCTTTTGCCTTACCTCTTGGCATCTTGCCAAGAGTAAATATGATATAGCGTGACAGTTTAAAACGCCATTGATACTTCGAAGGATCTGATTTTTCTAGTGCATAAATGATTTTATTGATAGTCAGCATGCTGTGCTCTATGTGCCAGCCGACTGAGGCCGTTGAGAATTTTACATTTTCGGACTCATATTTGCTCATATAATCTTCCATTTCATGGACTAATTTGGTTAGTTGATTCATATCTACAAAATTAAATTAGATTCAATTTCCATTCCGCATCTAGCGGGTTTGCATTGGTTATCATAGCTTCAATCCAGTCTTTCCCTCCTTTCAAATAATACGCGGAGAAATTTTCCTTTCGCTCTATCAGATAATTATCCTCAAAAATTTTAGATTTTATTTTTTCGAGGGCAGCTATGCTTTCTTCATGCTTTCTTTTCTCTGCCTTGAGGGCTTTACTATAAAGAAGCTCTAGTGACTTTTTCAGCTTAACTAATTCGGACTCGTAGGATCCTTTTAGTGATTTATCTATGGAAGTCATTAAAGTTTCCAGGCTTGCAAATTGGATGGTAAGTTCCTTTTCTACTCTAGAAAATTCTAATTCTAAATCTGAATCTTTTAAGGCAATTTTCTTTTTCAATTCATTGATAGGTAGAAAAAAATCTAGTTCAGTATAGCCAGAAGATGTCCACTTTTCCCAGGACTTAGTATCTAAAACCGAGACAATATCACGAAGAAGTATCACGGGAAAATCTACATGGGCAGAATCGAAAATAGGCTTTAGCTGCAACCAATAGCTCACCTCTGCACCGCCTCCAATATTAGCGATAGAAGGCAATACCGTCTGCTGCATTAGTGGTCTTAGGATGACATTCGGACTAAAACTTTCTGGACTTGATTTTAATTTGGCTAGAAGACTCTCTTCGATTTTATCAATTCGTTTACGTTCTCCATCTCTATATTCAAATAAATTGATGTCTCTCGGCTCCGCCTGCACCGAATAGTTCTCTCGGATAAAATCTAAATTAGATTTCAACGTATTGAAAGAAAAACTTTCTTTTATTTCTTTTTCAAAAACCGGCACCATAGCTTCTTTAACTTCTCTCATATTAAGGTCTAACACTATGAGACCATAGCTGCCTAGCAATTTTCTTAGCAAACTAGCGAATCCTTTTGCTATCGTACAATTTAATACATAAGATGATAGATATGCGCCTTTTAGTTCCTCTGCATAAGGCATATTTCCGAAGGCATCTAACCATTCATGCAAAACATGGATAAACGAATCATCGATTATCATCGAACCGATAGGACCCTTTTGTTCAGTCGTCCATTCATATTTTTTGCCAAACAAATAGGTATGAAGTAATTCTTCTTTATCGTGATCTTCGCTGCCAATGACGAATATCGGCACGATTTTTTTTTCTCCTAATTCCTCATTCATTTGCTCTGCCAAGGAGATAACAGATACAGCTTTGGTCAAAGTATATAATGGCCCTAGAAATAAATTTGGCTGGTGAGCAGTGGTCACTGCACACCCATTCTCTTTCAACAAGACTATATTTTCACTCTCCTTGTGATTTAAATTTTTTGCTCCTGCATAATTATATTCTAATAAGTTCTGCAGTAAATTTCTTTGTGTATAATTCTTTTCTTTCGATAAGAGTGCTTGTTTTAAGCCCTCCATAGTAGGGTGGAACGAATTTAGCCTCTGTACCTTTTTACTTCCTTTCAGATAGTCTTTGACTAAGTCGGAAAAAAATGGAAGATCTTGGATGGAAATCGGGTTCAAATTTTTGTTTTTTTATGCTCTCTATTTAGAAAAGTACTTATAATGTAAGTTATTCTACAAGCTCTGCTTCAAGATCAAACTCAGTAGCTGCAATAATTTTCGCCTGAACAAAGTCTCCTAATCGCAGATGCTTTTCTGTATGAATAATGACTTCATTGTCTACTTCTGGAGAATCAAATTCTGATCTCCCTATATAGTTTCCACCTTCGATTTTATCAATAAGAACTTTATACGTTTGTCCGATTTTCGCCTGATTCAATTCATAGCTAATATCACTCTGTATTTCCATGAGCAACTGTTGTCTTCTGTTTTTTTCTTCCTCAGTTATGGCATCTACATATTTATATGCTCCAGTATTCTCTTCATGCGAATAGGTAAATACGCCTAATCTGTCAAACTTCATCTCTTGAATAAAATCGACTAACTCTTGAAAATCTTCTTGAGATTCGGTAGGAAAGCCTGTAAGTAAAGTGGTACGGACAGTAATGTTAGGAACTACTTCACGGATTTTATGGATCAAATCTACCGTATATTGTTTTGTGGTATTGCGCTTCATATCGTTCAATACTTTATCAGACACATGCTGAATAGGGATATCCAAATATTTACAGACCTTAGGATTATCTCTTATCTCATCTAATATCTCATAAGGAAACTGCGCTGGGTAGGCATAATGCAATCGAATCCACTCTACTCCTTCGACTTTAGACAAGGCTTGAATCAGCTCTACTAGTGCCTTTCTCTTATATATATCCAACCCATAGTAGGTTAGCTCCTGTGCAATGAGGATAATTTCTTTAACTCCTTTTTTGGCTAAATTTTTAGTTTCTTCTACAAGAGATTCTATAGTTCGAGATTTATGAAGCCCCCGCATCAGCGGAATGGCGCAGAATGTACATTTTCTATTGCAGCCTTCAGATATTTTCAAATAGGCTGAATGCGTATCCATTGAAAGCACGCGTTCTCCAATGAGTTCTTTTTTATAATCTACTTCAAATCGATTGAGTAGCAATGGTAAGTCCATCGTGCCGAAATAACCATCGACTTCTTTTATTTCCTCTTCTAAATTCTCTTTGTATCGCTGTGAAAGGCAACCAGTGACATAGAGCTTTTCTATCCAGCCCTTATTCTTAGCCTCTGCGAATTGGAGAATCGTATTGATACTTTCCTCTTTTGCTTTATCTATAAATCCACAGGTATTAATAATCACTACATCAAAATCATCTTTCTGACTTTCATGCACTACATCTATACCCCCATGGCTGAGCTGCCCCATCATCACCTCGCTATCAACTGTATTTTTCGAACAGCCTAGTGTAATGACATTTACTTTTTGTTTCTTCCTTGATTTGGTTTGCACGCTGATAATTTGTACAAAAGTAATAGACCTAGCCTAAACGAGCTTAACTATAGATTTCAAAGCAGCAATAAAGCTATCTATTTCTTCTTTAGTATTGTAAAAAGAAAGAGAGGCGCGACATGTACCTTCCAATCCTAATTTACGCATCAATGGCTGACAGCAGTGATGCCCTGTACGAATGGCTATTCCTTTGGCATCGAGCAGCTGACCTATGTCATAGGGATGCGCACCTTCTATGTTAAATGAGACAACTGCTGTCGAATTTTCCTTTGGAGTATATATAATGATTTTATCTACTTTCTCAATTTCTAGCATTAAATAACTATGTAATTCATCTTCTATCTGCTTAATGTTTTGAAGACCGATGTCCTCTATATATTTAACGGCAGCTCCTAGTCCCAGAACATCTGCTACATTTGGTGTACCAGCTTCAAATTTGTAAGGCAATTCATTAAAAGTAACCTTATCCAGAAAAACTTCTTTAATCATCTCCCCTCCATATAGATAAGGATTCATTTCTTTAAGTAAATTCTCTTTGCCCCAAAATACACCTACACCCATAGGGCCATATATCTTGTGAGATGAAAATGAAAGAAAATCTATGCCTAAGGTCCGCACATCTATCGATACATGCTGAATAGCTTGGGCACAGTCCAAATGGACCAAGGCAGAACATAATTTGGCCTGCGCTATAATTTGAGTCACTGGATGAATAGTCCCTAGCGCATTGGAGATATAGGCCAAGGATACCAGTTTGGTTTTTGGCGTTATAATCTGATCCAGATTGGTAATATCCAGTTGACCACTGGTCATCATAGGGATATAGTTTATCTTAAAACCTATTTCATCCTGCAGAGCTATCCAAGGAACTAGGTTAGCGTGGTGTTCCATTTCCGATAGAACTATTTCATCGACCGAAGTAAGAAATTTTCTACCCCAAGACTGCATTAATAAATTGACAGATTGGGTAGTACCTGAGGTAAAAATGATTTCGTGAGATTGACCACCTATAAAGGATGCTAGTTGGGTTCGGACATTTTCATATTTCTCTGTGGCTATATTAGCCAGATAATGAGCTCCTCTATGAATGTTACTATTATAGTTTCGGTAATATTCAGAAATAGAGTCAACTACAACTAAGGGCTTTTGAGTGCTAGCCGCGTTATCTAAATAGATTAAAGGGTTTTTATTTACAGTGGTAGCGAGTATCGGAAACTGATTCCTAATGGAGTCCATATGTGTTATTCTTCTTTGACAAACGCCTGTTTGTCTAAAGAAGTTCCCATACTATCTGCAAAGCTAGGCTGAGCTGTGTTTAGAACAGATAAGTACTCTGATGCTTCCTTCTCTTTTTCCACCTTTCTTACTCCAGCACTAGCAAAAGAAGCTAATTGTGAACTCTCAGAAAGGTAGCTATATAACTTATCATAGGTTTCATTATCATTCGACTTAACATAAGCAAATTGATTGTCTACATATATTCTATCCATGAATTTTGTATTTCCTAGACTAGAAAACTGTTTATTAACCACTTCTATTGATACATTGATGATTCCTTCTTTGAGAAGACCTAACTCGCGCGCTCCTCTTAATGATAGATCGATGACTCTGTTTTTCACATAAGGACCTCTATCATTCACCCTTACTATAATGGATTCATTTGTAGATAAATTGGTTATTTTGAGCTTAGTGCCAAATGGAAGTGTCTTGTGCGCACAGGTATACTTTTGAGAAGTAAATATCTCCCCGTTGGCCGTCTTTCTGCCTATAAACTGACCTGCATAGTAACTTGCTTTTCCATATTGATATATTTCAGGAAATCCTTCTCCAACATTGTCAATTGTTTTAAATGAAAGGGCGTTAAGAGATACAATTAATATTATGAATATTCCTAATCTTTTTAACCCACCTTTTGTTTGATTGTTTCTAATTATCATAAGCTACACTTTTAAGTTTTTGAACCAATAGGCTTTTACCTACCTCAAAAATTATATAGTTTGACTTCACTATTGAATTAATGCACCGCAAAATTAGGTTAGTTTTACCGAATAGAACCAAGTAAATAGTATGCAGAATGTTGATAATCAAAACAAATGAAAATTTGTTAAAAGAGAGTTATTTGACCAAAAATCTGGGTTATTTTGATCCTAAAAAAGCCAATTTCGTCCGAAAATAGACCAAACTCTTACTGATTTGATTTCCACACCTACCTGTAAACTCAAAAAATAGACTTAAAAATTAAACATGTTTAACGCCTTTTGTAAAATATCCAGTGATTTCTGGAGTTAAAAATTAGCGCTAAATAGAAGGAAAAATAGACTTACTCACTAATTTTGGTCGCGATCTCTGTTCGCCCTATCCATGGGATTAGAATATATCCGCGTATATGAGCAGTCTTTTTATCAGGCTGTAGCGCCATTAAACAGCGATATTGTTTGCCCGAAATAGGATCATAGACATAGCCTCGAAATACACCATCTCCTTCGTGCAGAAAATTAAGCATCAAATTGATTCCTGTTATTCTGCGTGTGCGAAGTTTAGGATTGGGATTGTTTTTATCTATTAATACCCTACCTTGTTCCTGATCATCCTCATACATCCATATTATTTTTCCTGTATAGGTTTTCTTGACAGGATCATAAGTTACTCGAACTTTTTGCTTTTTATTTTCAGATAACCATACCCCCAGTACCCCAGGCATATAACTTTCCTGAGCCCAAGAAATCTTTAACCCCAAAGCAGTCAATAAAACAAAGCAAAAGATTCTGATCCCCATGTATTAGTATTAATAATAAGTAAGACGTAAGACGTTGGCTATATATTTCGCTAGCCTAATTACCTGACATGTATAGCCATATTCATTATCATACCAAGCATATATAGTAATACCTTTTTTATCTTCGCTCAGCAATGTGGCATTACTATCATATTCTAGCGCATGTGTATTGCCAATGACGTCAGTTGATACCAGCTCTTTGGAGGTGGAATAGTCTATCTGCTCTATTAAATCACCTGAGAAGGAAGCTTTTTTGATCGTTTCATTCATCTCTACCACGCTTGTCTCCCTCTCTAGTCTCAGATGCAGAATAGCTAAAGATACATTTGGGATAGGAACTCTTACCGAATTGGCAGTGAGTTTTCCTTTCAAATAAGGCAATGCTTTCACAGCAGCCTTAGCAGCTCCTGTCTCTGTTATTACCATATTCATAGGTGCCGAACGGCCTCGTCTGTCTGCTTTGTGAAAATTATCTACAAGGTTCTGGTCATTGGTAAAGGCATGCACCGTTTCAATATGTCCTGAAGATATTCCGAAATTTTCATACACTACCTTCAATACCGGCACCACCGCATTAGTAGTGCATGAGGCTGCACTAAATATCTGGGTTGTATTAGGGTCAAAATCCTTATGATTAACCCCATAGACTATATTAGGAAGATCTCCTTTGGCCGGAGCAGTAAGAAGAACTTTAGAAACTCCCTTCGATTTTAAATGCAGAGATAATTTCTCTTCATCGCGAAACGCTCCGGTACTATCTATCAAAAGAGCATCCTGAATGCCATAATCAGTATAGTCAATATTAGAAGGGTCTGAAGAAGTTATGATTTTAATGCGTTGCCCATTCACTATAAGCATACTATCATCTACATCATAGGCTACGTTGCCTTTCATCTCACCATGGATACTATCCTTCTTAAGCAAGTAGGCTCTTTTTTCTATTTCTTCTGGACTCTTCATCCGGATGACGATAGCTTTTAACCGAAGTTGACTTCCCGGTTCTTCAGCCAAAATTCTAGCCACAAGTCTTCCTATTCTACCAAAACCGAATAAAATGACATCCTTAGCTTGAATTTGCCTTTTGTCGTCTCCAATTAAATCACCTAATTTTGAATCAATAAATACATCAAGTGATTCATAATTCCCTTTTTCTTGATTCCATTCATTGCAAAGTCTAAATAGATCGATTCTAGAAGGGGCAATATTTAGTTTCTCTATAACTTTAGCTATTTGAAGGGTGTCTGTGACCGAAATCGGTGAACCGAGCATAACTGTAGCGCGCTCATGGAGATTGATAATCTCAGATACATTTTTATCAGACAACTTTCTTCTTAGTAATACTAAATCTGTTTTTTTATCTATTTCTAAATTGGAACAAATATTGCTCAGTTCAATGGCATCTTTTTTCAATAAGATCCATTGGTTTAGATTGGCATCAAATTGTTGACTCATGGGATAAAATAGTTTTTAGTGCGGTAAATATAGTTAATTATAAAAAATAAAGCCGGACACAATTTGTCATCGTACCCGGCTTTTACTTTAATGAGTTAGTTTATAAGCTAAATCTGCCATCTATTCTGCAATGACTTCCAAAGGCACCTCTACAGCTTGCTCTTTGGTAAGGTTTACTACTACAGTATAACTTCCTAGCTCCTTAATCTCACCCTCTTTGACAGTGATTTTTCTTCTATCTATATCTAGACCATTCTTTTTGAAAGCTTCAGAAATAAGAACAGCATTGACAGAACCGAATATTCTACTTGTAGTTCCTACTTTGGCACCTATTTGTAGATTTGTACTTTTCAATTGCTCTATAATGGCATTGATATTCGCCATTTGCTTAGCTTCATTCTTCTCTCTTACTTTTATTTTTTCAGTAAGAAGGGCCAGATTGGTAGGGTTTTTCACTACGCCTAGTCCTCTAGGTATAAGAAAATTTCTAGCATACCCTGGCTTTACTTTGACTACATCTTCTGCAAAGCCCAATTTATCTACATCATTTATTAATATTACTTCCATTTGATTAGTTTTTAGTTTCTAGTTACTAGTAGCAAGTTGTTTTTCTTGAAACTTGAGACTTGCATCTTGTAACTTAAAAAAGTTATTTATATAAATCCGTCACATAAGGCATCAAGGCTAATTGTCTAGCTCTTTTGATAGCTGTAGAGACTTTTCTCTGATATTTTAGTGAGTTTCCTGTGATTCTTCTAGGAAGTATCTTACCTTGTTCATTCACAAAACGCAATAAAAACTCCGGGTCTTTATAGTCAATAAATTTAATGCCCATTTTCTTGAAACGGCAGTACTTCTTATTCTTATTACCAAGCTTTACAGCTGTTAGGTATCTTATTTGTTGATTTTGACTAGCCATTGGTTGCCTCCTCTTTTGGTTGATTATCTTTTTTTACTTTAGATTTTCCTACTTGTCCTTTCTTTCTTTTATCCGCATATTCCACGCCATATTTGTCGAGGCTTATGGTTAGAAATCTAAGAATGGATTCATCTCGCTTGTATTGAAGCTCGAGCTTTTCAATGACGTCACCCGGGGCTTCGAAATCGAAAATATGATATACCCCTGTTCGCTTTTTCTCGATAGGATATGCCAGTTTTTTAAGTCCCCAATGTTCATCGGTGACATTTGTTGCGCCGTTTTTTTCAAGGAAGTCACGGAAAGACTTCAGCCTGTTTTTCACATCTTCGTCCGACAGCACCGGAGTAATGATGATTGTAGATTCATAACGATTCATCGTGTAGAAATTTTAAAATTAAAGAACTTATTTAGCTATCCGAATGGGTACGGATAAATTTGGAGGGGCAAAAATAGGGAATAATTAGTAATTAATAATGAATAATTTAGATAATGGTGTAACATTGCGCTAATAGAGATTCCGATTAGATACTAAAGTATTGATATATAATATTATAGCTCATTTTAATAACAGGAACTAGCGACATCTTTGAGTATGAAATTTTAGAAAAACTCCTCCGCTGATGTTTTGCATATTATATTCTGGCAGCTTAGTATCTCCTATATATGATAAAAACATATAGCCAATAGAAATACCAGTACTTAATCCATTTGAAATTTTATAGGAGGCTAGTGCTCTCGGGGTGAATGTAATCATTTTAGCAGATAAATCATCTGTGGCATTCGCATTTGGTAACGCTGACTTTGCTTCAAAACTACCATATCCAAGTCTTACTTCTGGTATAATAGCTATTCGTTCTTCTTTGAATAGTTCAAAGCCTGTATAAATACCATAATTAGAAAATAAAGAACTAGAGACATCTATTAGTTTATTATTTATAAGATAGTTGGCATTGTGCTTTACAGAAATATCTATCATTTGCATTACATATGCACCTGCATAAAGCCTAGGATGTAGTCTATAATCACCCGCTATAGTGACATTGAGGCCAACTCGATTAAAGTTTAAGATTGAATTGACTTTCGTAAATTGACTTTCTATAAAAAAGCCAATTTTTTTCTCTTTTTGTGATAGCATAGAAGAGTTGAAAAATAGCAGCAGAATGGCCAAAAACTTAATCATTCATCGATAATTTTGTTAAATTTACTAATAATATAGACCTGCCAATACCAAAGGACTAACTATCCTAACTAACATAAGGAAATGCTCTCAGTCAATAACTAATGGAACAAAACTCGAATTATTAAGAGCACAAAATCACTTAACAATAATGCTCAAATACTTTCTTGAGGTGGTCACCAATCATATCAGCTGTATTGCCTTCGATTTGATGTCTTTCGACAAAATGAACCAGTTTGCCGTCTTTAAAGACTGCCATGCATGGAGAAGACGGCGGATAAGGTAAAGTGTATGAACGAGCCTGATCTACAGCATCTTTATCCACACCTGCAAAAACAGTGACGAGGTTATTTGGCTTTTTTTCCGTAGAAGAGAGAGCCTTCTTGACCCCTGGTCGAGCCGCACCTGCCGCACATCCACATACAGAATTTATCATCAAAAAGGTAGTCCCTTCTGCATTTTCTAGAACATTATCTACAGACTGCGGGTCTAGAAGTTCGGTAAAACCAATGTCGGTCAATTCTTTGCGCATAGGAGCTACTAGTTCGGCTGGATACATTATTCTGTTGAAAGTTTAAAGTGAAAAGTTTAAAGTTGTATTATCAAATGCTATAACATCATAGAAGTTAAAAAAGTTCTATTACTTAGTAGCTTCAAAAAATCCTGTTTGTCGATTCTTTTTTACTTCATTCCATAGAAAGTAAGTGCCATTCATGGCTATATAGACTCCTTTTGGCAATGATTGCGCGAAGGCTATGGCACTACCTAGATTGAAAAATCCATCACTACTGCCGAAAGAATAAGGTATCATGGCTCCAGTGATAACAATCGTTTTATTTAAATTGGCTTTGGCGAGAAATTCTCCGGTCACTGTCATAGTGTCGGTTCCATGAGTAATGACAATTTTATCTTCATTGGTCTCTGTGCAGGCTTTGAGGATTTTATCTCGATCTCGATCTGTCATTTCTAGACTATCTACCATCATCAGAGTCTCTACAGTGTGGGGCACAGTGCATCTTCCTTTAAGAAGCATTTCATCTATATTGGTTTGGTTGAAATAGAGTCGACCATTGATCATATCATACTCTTTATCAAAAGTGCCACCGGTAATTAATAAGCGTATCATTCGTTTAGTTCAGGTTTATTCCGATTATTTCTTAAACGCAAAGTTAATGATGATGTCGGAAATTCAAAAACAAATAAAACAAACCAATAGCTATCATAATGAAACCACTAATAAGATGGGGGTTTATTTTAGATAGGATAGAACTCAAAACGGAAGAAGTCTTTGATTTTAGAATCAACACTCCTATAAAAATAGCCAGAAATACAACAACCACGCCAATGATATAGGACAAGAGGTAGTAGAATATCTGATCAAAGCTCTTATTTGATAGGCAAATAACTATGGGAGCAAATACGGAAGGGCAAGGTGTAAGTCCAACCATTATTCCCATTAGAATAGGATTCTTCGCAGTGTCCGTTTCTTCATGACTGCAATTGCACGCCATATATTCGTCTGAGTTTCGCTTCGTTTTAATCAATAAAAAAAGGCCATAAAAGATAATTAAAAAAGGTGCCGCAAATCTTATCCACTCATAATCGGCCCAATGGGGATTAAAATAAAGAATCAAGGAAACTATCAAGGTCAAGGAAAAATGCGTAATTAAAAGACTTGCCAATAGCGAAATACCATCGCTCCATTTTCTGGATTGGGAGGTATGCAGCGCCAAGATAGACTTTCCATGGCCAGGCTCTAATGAATGAACAGCTCCTAAAATAAAGGTGGAAAGAATAGAAAGGTTTGAGGATATCATAGTGAACTCAACAAGAAAAATGAGCAATAAGTTCTATTAGACCTTTCATTAAAATGGCTCTAAGAAAATTTGGCATCTATAAATTCATAACTTATCATCATATTATCAATTTGTTTTCCACAAATGAATAGATCTTCCAAAATTCAAAATTCAAAATTCAAAATTAATCCTATCTTCGCGCTCTGATATCTAGTTCAGCAATTAAATGATTGAGATCTCAAATTCTTGATTTTTAATTCACAATTTTTAATTGAAATTCGTGCCACAAGACAAGTCCATCCAATCCGTCCTCATCATAGGTAGCGGTCCCATTATCATAGGTCAGGCCTGTGAATTTGACTATTCAGGAACCCAGGCAGCCCTCTCTCTTAGAGAAGAAGGGGTGAAGGTAATTCTAATAAACTCTAATCCTGCAACGATCATGACAGACCCCTTGATAGCGGATAAGGTTTACCTACTTCCTCTGACGCCAGAGAGTATCGAACAAATCTTGAAGGAAAACCAAATCGATGCCGTGTTGCCAACTATGGGTGGTCAGACAGCCCTCAACCTTGCTATTGAATGCGATGAAATGGGGATATGGAAGGACTATAATGTGCGACTTATTGGTGTGGATATACTCGGCATTGAACTAGCAGAAGATAGAGATAAATTTAAAAATCTAGTAGCTGAATTGGGTCTCAAAACTGCCCCATCCAAGGTGGCGAATTCCGTCCTAGAAGGCTGGGAAATAGCTCAGGAAATTGGTTTTCCTCTCGTGATTCGCCCATCTTTTACCCTCGGAGGCACAGGAGGTGGATTCGTACACACGAAAGATGAATTTGAAGCTAAGCTAAAACACGGACTAGAGTGCTCTCCAGTGCATGAAGTGCTGGTAGAAAAGGCCGTGCTGGGCTGGAAAGAATTTGAACTAGAGCTTCTTCGCGATATAGATGACAATATTGTCGTGATATGCACGGTAGAGAATTTCGACCCTATGGGCGTGCACACAGGCGATAGTATCACGGTAGCACCTGCCATGACACTTTCGGACAAGTCCTATCAGCAGATGCGGAACGAAGCGAGATTAATATTGAAATCAATAGGAAAATTCGCAGGGGGTTGTAATGTGCAATTTGCCATTGATCCTATTAAAGAGGATATTATTGTCATTGAAATTAATCCGCGCGTTTCACGTTCGTCTGCCTTGGCTAGCAAAGCTACAGGGTATCCAATAGCAAGAATTGCGGCTAAATTAGCCCTTGGCTTCCGATTAGACGAATTGAAAAATCAAATCACTAAGACGACTTCTGCCTTTTTCGAGCCGTCTTTAGATTATGTCATTGTAAAAATACCGCGTTGGAATTTTGATAAATTTCCAGGAGCGGATGAGACTTTAGGCTTGCAAATGAAGTCGGTTGGAGAAGTGATGGGTATAGGTAGAAATTTTCAGGAAGCCCTTCAAAAGGCTTGTCAATCACTAGAAAATAATAAAATAGGACTTGGGGTAGATGGCAAAGAGTCTAAAGATGTCGATAAGGTTTTAGCTGGCCTTCAATTCCCTAGCTGGGATCGATTATTTAGAATCCGAGAAGCATTAAAACTAGGTGTGCCTAAGACTAAGATACATGAATTGACTCAAATTGATATGTGGTTCTTGCGAGAAATTCAAGAATTGGTTGATTTTGAAAAGGAGCTGAAGAAAATTCCTTTTGACCAATTAAATAAAGCTGTTTTGATTAGAGCCAAGAAACAAGGATTTTCTGATTTACAGTTGGCGCATATATACAATAAAACCGAAGATGATATTTATGATTTAAGAAAATCGTTGGGGATTCGCAGAGTCTATAAAATGGTAGATACCTGTGCGGCAGAATTTGAAGCACAAACACCTTATTTTTACTCAACCTTTGATGATGAAAATGAATCCTTCCCATCCGATAAAAAGAAAATTATCGTCCTAGGCTCTGGCCCGAATCGCATAGGACAAGGTATAGAATTTGACTACTGCTGTGTGCACGGATTGCTCGCATTAAAAGAATCTGGCTATGAATCTATCATGATCAATTGCAATCCAGAGACTGTGTCCACAGACTTCAATACAGCGTCTAAACTCTATTTCGAGCCTGTATTTTGGGAGCATTTAAGAGAAATCATAGAATTAGAAAAACCCGAAGGCGTTATCGTACAGCTAGGTGGTCAGACGGCATTAAAACTAGCTGCTAAATTAGAAAAATATGGAATTCCTATCATAGGTACTTCATTCAACGATATGGATCTAGCCGAAGATAGAGAGCGCTTTTCTGATGAACTGAAAAGATTAGGCATTCCATATCCTAATTACGGTGCAGCACAGAACGCGGATGATGCTATCGAAGTGGCGCATCGCGTAGGTTATCCTGTTTTGGTTCGACCGTCTTATGTCATTGGTGGTCAAAAAATGCGCATCGTCATCAATGATGATGAATTGACGAAATCTGTCGTGAGTATTCTTAAAACTTTCCCTGACAATAACATCCTCATTGACCACTTCATAGACCGCGCCGAAGAAGCGGAAATTGATGCGCTCTGTGATGGTGAAGATGTCCATATCATGGGTGTTATGGAGCATATCGAACCTGCGGGGATTCATTCAGGGGATTCGCATTCTGTCTTACCACCTTTCTCTCTTTCCGATGAAGCTATAGAGAAAATGAAAGAACATACAGTCAAAATCGCCAAAGCCCTCAAGGTAAAAGGATTGATAAATATACAGTTTGTGGTCAAGCGCGCGCTCAATGACAAAGAGAAAGACGAAGTCTATGTCATCGAAGCGAACCCTAGAGCGAGCCGCACGACACCTTTTATCTGCAAGGCCTATCAAATTCCTTATCTGAACTATGCTACCAAAATAATGATAGGTCAGATGAAAGTCAAGGATATCAAAGACAAAGAAAAGCTAGAAGGCTTCGCTATCAAAGAGCCTGTTTTCTCTTTCAATAAATTCCCGAATGTAAAAAAAGAACTTGGTCCCGAGATGAAATCTACTGGAGAAGCCATCCGATTTATATCCAATATCCGTGACCCTCATTTTAGAAATTTATTTAAGATGAAGAGTATGTATCTAAGTCGATAGATTTTTTTATATCTTAAACGCCTTCGTGCCTTATACCGAATGAATGTCCTCAACAGACCAATTTAATGGTCTGAAAATCTATCACAGCGGGCATGCTACTT
>Ga0208722_1000179_pt1 | contig 16998 bp, 18 predicted proteins | sample LakMenEpi21Sep11_FD_150722 | JGI IMG/M metagenome (GOLD analysis project Ga0208722, IMG submission 150722) | Freshwater microbial communities from Lake Mendota, WI - 21SEP2011 deep hole epilimnion (SPAdes) | ecosystem: Environmental > Aquatic > Freshwater > Lake > Epilimnion/Euphotic zone ... | reverse complement strand
GAATTAATTGAAAATTCAATTATTTTACCAGTTGGCGCATTATTATTAAGTATGTTATCTAATAATACTCAACAATTACAAGAACAAAGCACGGCCCTGTCCCAAACTATTTCAGGCCCTCAAAGTAGAATTAAAACAAGTTTAAATGATTATTATTAAAGGCGCACTGCTTATGATATAAATATATTTATAGGAAACTTATTAACATTAAATTTTTTTGATATATATTTAATAACCCTTTTTGAATTTTTATATACTAAAAGAAGGTCTAATGCGTTATAATTATAATTATCTTTTTCATAAATATTAAATCCCTTTGATTCTAAATAAGCCGTCATACCTAATTTATTTTTTCTATAAATATTAATACCACGTGCTTCTAAATATTCTAATGTAGATATTTTTGCCAACTGAATACAAAACATATAAGCATTCGCACAATATATTTTATCAATTTTATGAATATTAATTCCATTCTCTTCTAACAATTTTAATAATTTAATATTATTATATTTAGCAGCATAAATATAAACATTCATATTTTGATAACTTGGAGAAAAATTAATATCAGCTCCTTTTAATAATAAATATTTTATTATTTCAATATTTTGATTAACAGCTGAAATAATTAAAAAATTATTTAAATCATATGATTTATATGTAAAACCCCTTGATTCATAATATTTTAACATTTTTAAATTACCACAAGCAAGAATATAATTTATAGTATTACAATGAAAATCACTAATCTCATATTTATCAAGAATATCATAATATTCATAAAATAAAAATAAAAATTCTTTTATGTATCTGTAGCTATATTCAATAGTATTAATTTCTTCAATTGTTAATCTTTTTAATGATTTTAATTTATTATATAAGCCATATTCAATACATTTAAAATAATTAAAAAATTCATACATTGATTTATATATAACAAAGTAAATATTAAAAATCAATTTTAAACAATCATAATTTTATTATAATATGCTATTAAATTATTACATACCGAAATAAATATCCTTTGTTTAACACTTATTAAATCCGTTGCGCAATTTAATTTAGTTCCAACAAAATCTAAAAACCCTTGCGCAGGAGGAATTTGATATTTAATAGTTATAAAACGATTAATTAAACTCAAATCAGGACTAACATAAGAGATTAATGTATATCTATATAATTCATCAAAATCGTGTTTATATTCAGATAATAAATCATATAATGTATAAATTAAATGAGATTCTAATAAATTGCCCATTGTATGGTCTGCTAAATACAACTCATCCGTTGAATTTATTTTAATATTTTGAACACCTATTTCGTTATTTTCTATTTTAATTATATCAGAACTATTTGATTGAGCCAAATTATAATGTGTTTTAATTGATTCTAATTGTAATATTAAAAACTTATAACTATCATTAACCGCCAATTTTAATTCCTTCATTCCATTAAATTCAACAATAATTTCAATATTTTTTGGATTGTCAAAATTATCTCGTCTTTCATAAGTTGGCGTGCTATTTTGACCAAAATTATATTGAATACATACGGGTTCATAATGACCTCCAGCGTATCCTATATTATATTGAGGATTACCTATCATATGAATACCATTATCTTTTAATAAAATAACAAAAGGAATATTAAATTTAATCAACATCTTTTTCTCCTCAGGCGTTATATCTTCCATTGTATCCGTTGATTTATTTAATCTCATAAATCTTAAATCATTAGTATAAATATACTTTGGCTCACTATTTTTGTTAATATAAGGCTTACTAAAATCCGCAGCATCTGTTAATAAAACATATAAACCTTCTTCAAATATATATCTTGTTTCATCCGAATAATATAAAGGAATTAATGTTAATCTATGAGCGAATGTTTGCTTATTATAATAATTATCATATGAAACCGAAAATACAACCTCATCCTCAGGGAATTTAGTATTAAAATAATTATTATAAATATTTTTCTGTTCTTTTGTCATCTCATAATTAAATGAATAACAACCGGAAGTTGTATAAAGCGCACGTCTAATAGAATTAGCCAATGAAATATCACACATATTATCGGTCTCTTTGTTTCTAATTATTATACTCGTTAATTCATTTGTTAATTCATTTTTATTAAAAATATAATCTAAACCACTCATTGGCGCGTATATATATATTATATATATAATATATTTTCAATTTATATATAATTTATTATATATATATTATATATGAGTGGATTACAAAATAAGAACTTTTTATTTTATAGTTTATATCCTGAGGATAAATTAAGTCGTGAATGTTTAGCAGCTATTGGAAAAAATCCAAAAATTAAAGACCAATTTATCTTTGTATGTATTCACAATATGAGTAGCATTTATGAACCACCTCCTTATAAATTACCAAAAAAAATAATAGAATTCAAAGATAATAATATTATCCCCGTTTTATGTGTTAGTGGGTTTAGTTATTTTATATCCGGAAAACACGTTCTAACTTGGTTAAATAGCACAATGGAAAAAGAATTAAATGGCGGATTAGATTGTTATAATGGAGGGGATTCATTTGCTGATAATTGTTCAACTATTGATTTAGCTGAAATGATTGATAAAGAATATTTTAATAGTGAATATAATTTGCCTTCTGTTAGTGGCAAAGGCGAAATAAATAAAAATTATGCTAATATTGAAGAAGCCGATAATATTAATATTAATACATTTGAAAATAATGTTCAAAATGGGTCAAGGAAGCAAGCATCTTATGAAATACAAAAACAATTTGAAGCATTACAAAGTGAAAGGAAAAATCAATCTACACAAGGGCCCTCGGCATTTGGATTTAATCAACCACAAAGAGCACCCCAAGCCCCACAAATGCCTTCGCAAATGCCGCAGCAAATGCCGCCGCAATATTCTCAACAAAGAGGCCCACAAATGCCATCAGGCGGCCCACCTCAACAAAGAGGCCCACAAATGCCATCAGGCGGCCCACCTCAATATAGAATGCCACAACAACAACAACAAGGCCCACCTCAATATAGAATGCCACAAATGCCGCAACAAGGCGGCCAATATAGAATGCCTCAACAACAAAACCCCTTTGGTCAATTACAAAATAGACCATTTAATTCATTAGATAGACATTTAGATATTGCTTATTCAAGATAAGGGCTATATAATAAATAAATATATATATGCGTTTATATGTTAAATATAATATATATAATATTAATATATAATGGCAAAAACTGATTTAGGTAAATTTAAAGAACAATTATCAAATTTAATTACTTATGTTGATTCAATTATTCCGAATGATTCGCAACATAAAAAAGAAGTAGATAAATTATGTATTAAATTAAGATTAGGTATTGATAGTAATCCTCGTCTTGTTATGGAATTATTTTGTGAGAATGTTAAGGAATTCGCACATCCAATTTTAAAAGGCGACGATACATATTTTTTAAAATATGATTATGGCAATATTACAAAGGAATTTAATGCTTTTGAAGAGATTGAACAAAAACTAAAAACTCTATGGACGACATTTAATGGCGAACAACAAGAGAGAATTAAAAGGTTTTTTAAACTATTATTAGTATTGGGTTGTATGGGAACAAAGGATAAACAATTATTGGATATTATTAATGAATATAGAACAGAACCATTGGCATTCTAAGACGGTTGTTCAAATTTTATATCATAATTAGTATCAAAATATAAGATTATTTCTTTAATAAAACGATATAATTCAATGTTTTCAAATGATTCCATATTTATTGTAATTATTTTGCGGACGATATCATAATCAATTTTATTTTGATTACTATATAATATATCATAATTATAGAATCCATTATAAATGCTTATTTTTTGTTCAAATTTGGACTTTTCATTTTTGAAAAATATAATCATATAAAATGTTTTAAATTTAAGCTTGACATATAATAAATTTAAATTATTATTAATGGTTGATTTGTAATCTTCAATATATAATGTATTTAATAATTTATTAAAATTGGGGTTTCTAAAAAACCATTTTTGATTAGTGAAATTTTCGATTATTTTTTCTTTATCATAATTATTTAATTTATATTTTTGTGCTTGTTGTGTATATTTTTCAATCTTTGTTTCTAATAATATATATAAATCGTGTTCTTTTTCTGTCCAATTTTTAACATTTAATATTTTATCTAATTCAATATTTATTTTTTTTAACATAATGGGGGGCTATATATTATATATAATATATATTATATAATATATAATATATAAGAATGCGTTTAGGAATAATTGGTTATGGTTTTGTAGGCAAAGCAATTTATAATTTTTTTAAAGATAAAATAGAATGTAATATTTATGATAAATATAATGAGTTATATAATAATATAATTAATATTAAGAATACTGATTATTGTTATGTAATAGTGCCAACGCCATATGATATTGAAATAAATGGATATGATTATAGAGCAATTTATGACGTGTTTGATAATTTATTAAAAATTAATTATGAAGGAATTATAATATTAAAATCAACAGTGGCGCCTGAATTTACAAATTCATTAATAGAAAAATATAATACATTAAATATTGTTTATAATCCTGAATTTTTATCTGTTAAAACTGCCGATTTTGACTTTGCTAATCAATATCATATTATTATTGGCTCTAATAATGAATTATATCAAAAAAAAATATATGAATTTTATTACTCTTTTTTCCCTAATGCTACTATTAGTTTATGTTCTGTAACAGAGGCCGAAATGACAAAAATATTTTGTAATTCTTTTTATGCTTGTAAAATTCAAATATTTAATGAATTCTATTTCATTTGTAATAAAACAAATGTTAATTTTAATAATGTTAAGGATTTAATGATTAAAAATTCTTGGATTAATCCTCATCATACACAAGTCCCTGGACCTGACGGATTATTTGGATTTGGAGGCCTTTGTTTAATTAAAGATATACAAAGTTTAAATTCCTATATTAAATCAAAAGATTGTCCAAATAAAATGTTAGAGGCTGCTATTATTGAAAATAATAAAATTAGGGGCACTGGCGAATTTATGTAGCTTGCGGGCGAATTTATGTAGCTTGCGGGCGAATTTATGTAAATAAAATACATTTATATTTAAAATTAAATAAAAACATTGGGCGCCTTTTTATATCATATGGTTCATCATTATCAAAAATAATATAATTTGTAATTGTATTATGTATTTCATTATTAATATATTCAATCTTAATTCTTTTTTTATAACACGCTAATTCATCTTTTTTTTTATATCTAAAAAATAACCATATATAATCTTTATAATAATCTTTTACAACCGTTTTTTTTGTTTCCGATTTTAATATTCTATTTGAAATAAATGGTTTAATATAAATGCGCCTATGTTGTTTTCTATTTTCAATATATTCTATTTTATTATTATATTTTTTTATTATATTTGCCTTTGTTGTTATATATTTTATAATATCACCATTTTCTATTGTTATATCAATTTGTGAATTTTTTAAATATATTAATAATTTATTATCTATAATATTATAATTAATAATATTATAAATATTATTATAATAATTTAATATTATTAATAATTTATTTTTTATTAACATAACATAACATATAATATATATATAATATATATTCAATTTTTGAGAACGCAAAAATTGATTTATTAATTCTTTATTCTTGTATTTAATTTATTATGAAAAATTAAAGGTTTCCAAATGGGCGCAAAAGGAAGCAAGCATCCTGCCCCCAAAAGGGACTGCGAAAAAGAAATGGACACAAAAGGAAGCAAGCATCCTGCTACCGAAATGGTCTGCGCAACAGAAATGGGCGCAAAAGGAAGCAAGCATCCTGCTACAGAAATGGTCTGCGCAACAAAAATGGGCCGCGCAACAGAGAAGCCCCTTGTTGAGCTCACAACACGCACAAACGGCGAATTTCTTTTAAGTGAGGAAAGTGAGGAAAGTGAGGAAAGTGAGGAAAGTGAGGAAAGTAAGGAAAGTGAGGAAAGTGAGGAAAGTGAGGAAAGTAAGGAGATTAAGCACGCTTTTCAAAACCTTGAAAACCCTTTCCAGTTTGGAGTGATTGATTCACTTCTTGGGCTTTCTGGGCCGCTTCCAACCAAGAAAGCGGAAATTGAAAGGTTGAACAATGTTCTTCACATTGATTCACGAGATTTTGCCCACATTATTATGATTTCTTCGGCTTTTATACAAGAACACAACCTAAGGCGCAACCCAAATATGTGGGTCGACATTTTGGGGCCACTTGTTGGGTAACATTACTTTGGTTATTATAAAATAAATCAAAGTAAAATATAATGTTTTTTTTGCGGCCAATTAAGTAAACATCTTACAATTGATATGCATTGCTTTGTTTTCTTCATATAATAAATTATAAGCAAATGGAACAATTAAACCATCAATATCATCCGTTTCATAAATATTATCAACACCACATTTATAAATACCCTCTTGTGGATTGGCATTAATTAAATCACCCGAATTATTACTATGATACACTTTAAATATATCAGAATTATCACATAATTTTTCTTTCAAATATGTTGCCCCACCGTGAGCCAATAAACAATCACGTTCCATCTCACCTATACGTAATCCACCATCTGAACTACGGCCTTCTGTTGGTTGTCGTGTCATTAATTGAACCGGGCCCGAATCACGGCTATGAATCTTATCACTAATCATATGTTTCAATTTCTGATAATATGTTGGATTAATAAATATAGCCGCATTAAACATTTCTCCCGTTTGACCATTAAATAAGAACTCATCGCCATTATAATTAAAACCATAAGCGGCCAATTCCTCTTTGTAAGCATCTAAACTAAATTCCATAAAAGGCGTAGCATCTCTGTTTTTACCACTAATTGAAGCTAATTTACCTAAATGCGCCTCTAATAATTGGCCAATTGTCATACGAGAAGGAATAGCGTGGGCATTCATAATAATCTCCGGAATTACACCATTTGCGGTCATTGGCATATCAGCTCTATTATATTTCATTGAAACAGTGCCTTTTTGTGCCGACCTTGAAGCAAATTTATCACCAATATCAATGGGTCTCAAATTAGCCAATCTAACTTTTACAAATTTATAACCATCGCCATCTTCTCCAATAACTTTATTATTTGGAATAATATAATCAATAATACCATTATCCTTTGCCTTTGTTGTTGTATCATCAAATATATTAGTTTTCAATGATTTTTTGTATTTTGATATTATTATATCATCTGTTTTAACATATGTGCCCAATTTGGGATAACCGGTTTCAACATCAATAGCGTGATATTCCGCCGCTAATTGTGTTTTATTTGCTACTCCAAACTTTTCATCTGTTATACCAGAATTATTAGTTATTTTATTAGTATATGTTTTATAATATACCGAATTAAACATACCCGCATCAATTGAACCTTGATTCATAATAATAGAATCTTCTTGATTATATCCTGAATATAACATAATTGCTACAATAGCCTGATAACCGTGATATAATTTCTTCAATGGCGAATATATTACTGTGCGGGGCTCAACTAATGGAATATGAGGATAATTTAATACATTTGCTATTGTATCTAATCTTTGAGTAAAATTACTTGTATATGTTCCAATTGCTTGTTTAGCCATACTTGTTTGATAACAATTACGTGGCGCAGGATTACTCTCTGGAAATGGAATCATTTGCGATACAATACTGTGCCACATTGCCGGGTGCAATTCGCAATGAGTATAATTAGCATATGTTTTATAAATAAATCTATTAAAATATTTAACTAATGTAATCTCTGATTTTGTTGGATTAGCGCCCAATGTTAATTTAATTGTTTCATTATCTATATAATCCATCTTTATATTTTCCATTAATAATTTATATTTTTCATCTAATAAATCAAGCAATACCTCTTTGTAATTCTCTGAATTAAAAACCACTTCCGAATTAGGATAACTAATCTTAAATGTTGCCGAATTATCTGCGCTATTTATATAATTAATTGCGCCATTAATTAATTGATAAGGATATGTTGCTATTAAACTACATTCTTCTTCATTTGTATCAATATATTCTATCATTGCGCCTGTATTCATTGTAATTGTTCCATTATCATATTCAGGATTACCAATTAATAATTTTTCCCAAGTTATATTATCTTTATAATATTTGGCAAAATCTGTATTAGAATACCATTTAACCCAATTATCTAATTTAAATCTATTATTTTCAATAATATATAATGGCCGACAATAACGCCCGCCATCTGTTTGAATCACTAATTCATTCTTTTCTATATACCACGCTATACTTGTAAATATACTAATCTTATTATTTAATTTACATAATTTTAATGCCGTATAAATTTTCATTGTTTTTTCTGGAGTATCAATAATACCAATTAAATCGCCATTAATTAGAACACAAGTTGAAGTAGGCACAATTGCTTTGTTCGCCACTGTTATTTCAATTACCCCTAATTCCGATAACCATAAACGAATTGGTTCTGTTTTGCTATCTAATGTAACGTGAGTTGTTAAAGCAAAATTCTTAACAATACCAACTTGTTGACCCTCAGGAGTTTCATTAGGACAAATTTTTCCTAATTGTGTAAAATGATAACGCCTCGGAGGTTCATATTTTTTACTTGAATTATCTAATGGACTTTGAACACGCCTACAATGTGAAATAGTGCCCATTGCTGACAATCTTTGTAACACTTGCGCAATACCAACTTTACTTTCATTATTACTACTTGAAGATTTTAATTGAACGTGGAAATTGCCTGTTGCGAGGGCATATTTAATACGACTTTCAATAGGCGACTTTTGTAATATTTTCCTAACTTGTTTATTTACTTTTAATGGCCCTGTTACTTCTAAACATTTGGCAAAACTTGCTTTCAAATCCCGATTTAATTTTGTAATATTAGGACGAATAATCTGATTTAATAAATAACCGACTAAATCAACTCTTTTATTAGAATAATGATCACGGTCTGAATATAATTCCGGATTAATTACCGATTGAATTAATTTTCTTACCATATATCCTAAATAAATCGCTTTTTTATTATTATCTGGGCCAACGTGTGATAAAAATTCACGATTAAAAATGCTCTGTGTATATTTATATAATTGTGTATTATCTTTATCATTTGTTGATTGAATAAATGTAATATTTACCTTTGTTGATAAATATACAATAGCATCGTGTTGTGTTAATATTCCTAATGCCTCCTTAGCACTTGGAATTATATAAGTTAAGAATTGATTATCAACATTTTCTATTTTTCCACATATTATTTCAAATATTTCCTTATCGGATATAATACCTAATGCCCTAAATACAATAAATAAAGGAATGCCAACATTACTATCATTTTGTGTAATCTTAATAGCCGGCATTTTAACCTCAATTTTATACCCTGGCATAATATTATCCCTAATTTTTGAAGTTTTTGATTTTGGTTTTAATAATAATACTTTGTTTTTCTTAATTGGTAAATAACGTTGGTCAATTGAAGATAAAACCTCAGCATACGCAACAACCCCTTTCTTTGATTCATAAATCATTAAATTATTATCGGCCTGTCTTTCTTGTGGAATAATAACTTTTTCATTACCATTAACAATAAAATAACCGCCATAATCGTGTGGACATTCGCCTAATAAAATCCTTTCGTGGTGCGATTTTGTGCTTAAATAACATAATTTTGAATTAACCATAACAGGCATTTTCCATATAGGAACTTTTTGCTCGGATTCAATATCAACTAATTGACCTTGATTATAAACTAATTGTCTATAATCAAAAAATATAGGCGCAGCATAAGTTAAATCGCGCATTCTTGCTTCATTTGGATATAAAGGTTGATATCCTGATATATTATTATGTTGTAATGGGCGACAAAAATATACTTTATCTATATAAAACTCATATCTATCTCCATAACCGGGGGCATTCTCATCACTATCTCTACTTACTATAATAGGATTATTATGATTAATTAAGCCCGGAATAATCTTTGTAATTAACTCATCATACGAATTTAATTGATTTTCTACTAAAAATTTTGGGTCTTTTAATAATTTATCAATAGTATCCCACGTATTATCATACCAATTAAATTCAGTATTTAACATTATATATATATATATTATATATAATATATTTTCAATTTATATAATTATATATATTGGGTTTTTTATTTTTTATTTTTTGGTTTTTGGTTTTTATTTTTGGAATAAATAAAATATATATATATATTATATATGGCAAAATTAAATATTGCGAAATTAAATGCCCTTTGTTCAAAGAACATTTTTGTTTTATTATTAATAATTGGCGTGCTTTTAGTTGTTATTTTGGCGCTTTTAATTGACACACGTGTTAAAGAAAAATTCACTAGTGACGCAACAGGAGAAAAAATGGTTTTATATCATTTAAATGGTTGCCATCACTGCACTAAATTAATGCCGGTTTGGAATGAATTAAAACAAACCCACGGCGCACATATGGCTGAATATGAAGCCACTGCTCATCCTGAATTAATGAAACATCATAATATTACATCTTTCCCTACAATTATGAAAGGCAAACACGTATTCAAAGGAGAACGCACTCACGATAATCTTAAAGCATTTTTAATGAATCAAACTGGCGGGGGATTATCGACCGGTTATTATATTTTAATTGGTGTATTAGGTGTTATTTTAGTTATAATTTGTGGAATTTGGTTAAAAAATTATGAGCCTTCATTTTCCGAATCACAACAATCCCAACAAACAACACGCCATTTGAGAATATATAAAGAAACCGGTGTTTATCCTTCCCCAGGAGATCCTGGGTATTAAATAAAAATAAAAATATATATATAATATATATGGCAAAATTAAATATAGCAAAAATAAATGCCCTTTGTTCAAAAAATATGTTTTTATTAACATTATTAATTGTTTTGCTTTTAGTTGTTATTTTGGCGCTTTTGATTGATACACGTGTTAAAGACAAATTCACAAGTGACACAACAGGAGAAAAATTGGTTTTATATCATTTAAATGGTTGCCATCACTGCACAGAATTAATGCCAATTTGGAATGAACTAAAAAAGACTCACGGCGCACATATGGAAGAATATGAAGCCACGGCTCATCCGGAATTAATGAAACGCCATAATATTACATCTTTTCCTACAATTATGAAAGGCAAACGGGAGTTCAAAGGAGAACGCACAAGCGAAAATCTTAAAGCATTTTTAATGAATTAAACTGGCGGGCGGCCATCTGACGGCGCAATTACTTTATTATTTTTTGGTGGTTTGTGTTTAATTATAGCTTTTCTATGGGCGCGTTTCGGGACAAGATCTTCCACTGATAATATTTTGGCAAATTTGTTTAACTAACTTATTAACAAAAAAAGATTATTTGCTAAATAAATAATAATATATAATAATTATATATATATATATGAATTATTATATATTAATTTTTACATTTATAATATTATTATTATGTTGTTATAAAATTATGGAGGGTTTTAATAAAGAGATAATATATGTTAAATCTAATGTTGACCAAAGGCGTTATTTAGTTCAAAATTTGCCACAACAACAAGAAGCTGCGGATATGTTAGCAAAATTGAGAAGAAAATTAATAAATTTTACAAAAGATATTTATGAGAAATATCCAACCCCGGAAGTTCGTAGATTAAAACAAAGATATAAACCGGATAATTTAACAGAAAGCACAAGTGATTCGCAATATACAAGTTATAATATTAACAAAGGTGAAAAAATAGTATTTTGTATTAGAGAAAGGGATTCAACAAATAATTTAGTAAATGAGAATACAATATTCTTTGTGGCATTACACGAATTGGCCCATATTATGACTTATAGCATTGGACATAAGAAAGAATTTTGGGATAATTTTAAATTCTTATTAAAATTCGCTATTGATAATAAATATTATTATTATGAACCATATCATAAAGTGCCTAAGAAATATTGTGGAACAATGATTACTGATACCCCTTATAAAATATAAATATATTTATATAATATATAATATATAATAAAAACGAAATGGATATATATAATTTTTTAGATTATTTAAATAAAAATAAAATAAAATATATATTATATGAGAAATATGAGAATTTAATTCAAATTAATAATTTAATAGATTATAAAAACAAATATATATTTTTAAATATTAATAATAATACAAACTTAATAAATATAACAAAGAAGTTTAATTTATATTATGACCCAGTATTTAATAATATTAAAATATATAAACAACAAATATTTAATATTGCCCAATATACAGAAGCCTTAGAAAATAAATATGAATTTAATGAAATTAGTATTAAAATTAAAAATGAAATATTAAATAAAAATGAATGGATTACTTTGAAACAATTGTTTTTAAATGAATCAAAATATATAATGAATCCCGCTAATTTGATTGATATTTTATATGAAAAGGCGCAAATTAATAAAAAATATTATAAACATAAATATTTTAAATTATATTATTCAAATAATAAACAATTAAATATAATTAGAACCCACGGGTGCTATTTATTAGATATAAACAAAGATATTAATGATTATTTTAAAATAACAGAAGAATTAGGCCGCGGGGGATTTAGTAAAATATATAAAGTTGAATTAAAATCAATATTAAAAAAATATTATTATAATATGAATCCATTAATTAATACTAATAAAACTTTTATATTAAAACAATTATCTAAAAAAAATAAAGAAGATAAAGAATATACTTTGTCTAATAAAGATATATTTGATAACAATGAAATTAAAACATTATTATATGAATCACAAATGTTAGATATTTTAAATGATTCTTATATTATAAATTCATATGGTTGTTTTATTCAATGGATTAATAAGAAAAATAAATATAATATATATATATTATTAGAATATGGAGGGCAAAATTTACGCAAAATATTAGATAGCAAAAATGAAAAAGATATTCAATCAGTTATACAAAATTTACCAAAATTATTAGAAACATTAAAAAATCTTCATAAGAATAATATATTTCATAGAGATATTAAATTAGAAAATATGGTTTATTTAAATAATAAAGTCAAATTCATTGATTTCGGCTTTTCTTGTGATTTTGAAAATTGTGTGTTCAGAAAAAGAGGCACAAAGTATTATTTATTGCCAGATTCAAGCAAATTATATTTTAATCCAAATAAAAAACATTTGTTTAAAGACTCATTGAAATTATTAGATTGTTATGCCTTTGCTCTAACTTGTTATATTATTATTACACAAAATATTAAAGTATTCTATAATATTAAAAATGAAAGAATTATAAACACAATGAAATTTAAATCATATGTTGAAGCAAATGCGCAAAATCGCGAATATTCCAAATTATTTAAATTCATTATTAAATATTTATCTATTAATCCTATTTTTAATTTTAATTAATCTTATATATGGCCCGCGTGCGCAAATTGCGTGAATTTATTATATATATATATATTATATAGCATATAACATAATGAATACATTGTTAAATTTAGAAGAATTAATATATTCAAATACAAAATCTAATAAAGCAAAGGAAGAAAACTTTAATGATATATTAAATAGGTGTCACAAAATTATTAATTTTTATAATAAGAATTATAAGAAAAAATCTTGTTATTATAAAATACCAGTATTTATATTTGGAAAACCTTTATATAATATAAATGAATTAGCACTATTTTTATATAAGAATTTAACTAATAATGGGCTCTTTGTAAGTTATATACCAGAAGAAAATAAATTATATATTTCTTGGGAAGAAGATAAAATTAATTATAATTTATATGTTAAAAATAAAAATATGAAATTACATACGCCATTACAATCAGTTATACAACAACCGTCGCAATTTAATCAACCCGTTAAAAATAAATCAGCAGTTAAATTTAAAGACGAAAATGTATTGTTATTTGACGGTATTCCAGTAAATAAAGAAAAATATAATCAAGCGCAATTTATTAACAAAGAACGTGAAAAATATTATAAAAATTTAATTGAATCAAAAGCCCGTGAAGGTTTTGACCAATTTAAATCAAGTTCGCGTGGGCCGGGAGATTTTTCTTAGTATATACGTGAGCGCGAGATTTTTCTTAGTGTGGACGCGAGCGCGAGATTTTTCTTAGCGCGTTAAATAAAAATGTCTAAAAAAATCTATTATAATCATAAAAATTGACCTACTATCGTGTGATTTATGGTGTTTCTTTTTGGTTGGCGCAGTTGTTTGCGCAGTTGTTGGCGACTTGTCGCTACTTGTTTGCGCAGTTGTTGGCGACTTGTCGCTATTTGTTGGCGTAGTTGTTAGCGACTTGTCGCTAGTTGTTGGCGCAGCAGTAGCCTTGGGTTTTTTATGTTTTTTTTGCCCTCCAATCATATTTAAATCACTAATATTTAAATTTTCAATATTAATAAAACCATTAGGATTAGTATAAGTATAATACATATATAATTATTTAATATTATATTTATTAATATTAGAAATAATTATTAAAATTATTTTATCTGTGACTTCTTCATTCTTTACTCCCGTTGTTAAAAAATCACTATACATATATTTTACTTTTTCTTTTATAAAATTCCCTTTGTCGTCAGAATAATATACATTTTTAATATTAAATGATTTCATTATTTGTAAGCATATTGAACAACATTTTGAATTTCTTAATTCCCCTGTTTTATTAACACGTATAACTAATAATGATACATTTTTTATTTGTGTTTTTTTATTATATGAATTATATTTTTTGCCACTTAATATATGAGGAAAATGCTTTGCTCTTTTATTTACATAATTCCTAATTGCGCAGCATTCTGCGTGTTCACTCATAATTGTCATTCCAAATGTATTAGTTCTATGATTATTACATTCACAACTTAATATCTTATTACCACTAAATAATGTCGCACAATGCATGGATTTAGTATGTTCATCTCTAAATTTATCATTTGTTATACATTTATCATATGTAAAATCAAAAATCTTTTTTAATTTTTGTGATAACATATATTATGTATATAATATATATTATATATATATATTATCAATTTTTAAACAATCGCACAAAGTAGAAAAAATATTATGTCTTGTCCAACTTAATCATTTTTATATAATGTTGTTTAATAGGCGCAAACTCCTCATAAATCTCATCATACAAACGTTTGAATCGGGTAGCTATGTTTCGGGCCTCAGTATCTTTAATACAATATTTAATATATTGTTTGAGATAACTGTCGCGTATGTCAATAATATTTTGTAAATCATCAATGTTCATCACAGGGGCAAGAGTATCAATATATTTTTTTTGTAAAATATCACGCGCATCAATAGCACTTTGTAATGTCAAAATTTGCTCAATCTTATTGTAATAAACAATAATAGCATCATCAACACGCATATTAGCATCTGTTAGCTCCTTAAATAAGTCATCGGCTGTTGGCACAGCTAACGCAATTGAATTTAAAAATGTAAGTGCTGTTGAACATTTAGCATCTGCAGTTTTGTATTTTTGATATATACTTGAAATGCCCTCAAAATAATCATTGCCATCATATATACCAATTGAATAACCATCAAGCATAAATATCCACATCTGCAAATCGCCACACGTATAGGCTAATTTGTTATAAATACTCTTATACTCGTCAAAAATTATTGTTGGTATCTTCTAAAACCCACTAAAACCTTGTATAGCCCTTAGCAATTGTCGGACTAAATCAAGTCTTGTTGGGAAATCTTGTATAATCTTTTTTACCTCGCCTCTTGTTGTGTTCTCGTAACAAGCCATTTGGTTTTGAGATAATAATTAATTTTTATTATTAATATTATAAATAAGGGAAAGAATAAATCAATTTTTATATATACAAAGTTGGAAAAAAATAAACAACTCGCACCAAATGGCGCAAATGAAAATACAAAGTATAAAAAACCTAAGCTAATTTAAATATCATCAACATTTTTAAATATCGCCTGCATTTTTAAATATCATCAACATTTTTTAAATATCATCAATATCTTTTTCATTTAATTCATTAACAAAATCAAATGTATCATCAGGTTCATTATTAATATTTAATACATTAGATTTAATTAATCTATTATAAATGCTTTCTCTTTTAAATATTTGTGCTTGATTTTCTTCATATTGTTTCAAATCAGCAATATTTTCAGAATCATATTTATGAACTATTTCACCTTGTAATATTTTAGAGGCCTTATTTTCTCTTAAAATTGTAATTAAAACAAAATCATCTAATTTAATTCTTATACTTCGTGAAGCAGAACAATTTATTTTAACTAAATAATTATCTATTATAGCTTCTGTTTCAAATCGCGCTGAACCGAATTCTTTTGAAATTCGCCCAATATATTCAAAATCATTTGGCTTTTTAAATAATTTTATTTTTTTTATATTATGTTTTTTATTACTTAATCCCTTTGCTTTGTTACCTCCGATTAAATTCTTAACCATTATGTATATAGTATATATTATATATTATATAATATAATTTCAATTTTCATATTTATATATAATATATGTGCCTATCCAGAAATTGATTTATATATTATTTATTATTTATTATATAGAATTAGAGAATTAGAGAATTAGAGAAATATAGAAATATATGCTAAAACAATCTGGTAAAATAGAGCGATTGTTGCGACAATTGCCAACTTCAAAAAATATACATTTTGCCGGAATATGTTGTAATTCAACAATTTTGGCCTCTTGTTGTAATGATATGACAAAATATAACCCTTTTTGCCCTTTTATGCTACAACACGCCGAAACAGGCGTAATTGATAAATATTTTAAAAATAAATATGCTAAAATGTATCAATATATTCTATGTGGCAAATTCAAAGTGCGTGATAGAGCAAAGGAAATAATT
>Ga0208722_1000178_pt1 | contig 17017 bp, 22 predicted proteins | sample LakMenEpi21Sep11_FD_150722 | JGI IMG/M metagenome (GOLD analysis project Ga0208722, IMG submission 150722) | Freshwater microbial communities from Lake Mendota, WI - 21SEP2011 deep hole epilimnion (SPAdes) | ecosystem: Environmental > Aquatic > Freshwater > Lake > Epilimnion/Euphotic zone ... | reverse complement strand
GTAGTGATGGGGAGACAGCAGCTCTTGTTGCTGAGGCCGAAAGGCTCATTGCGCTGTTAACAGTGATTCAGACACAGACTATCCCGGCCAAGAACGCCGAGATTGCTGGTCTTGAGTCAAAACTTGCCGCCCTCTCCCCTCCCGCAGAATAGGCGTCCTTGTGTGAGGCACTGACAACCTCCTAATGTCAGCTTGGCTGAATTGGGAGAAGACGGGTTCCAATCCGTGGCTGTGTGTTTTATGTGAGGCCCCGCGCTTCCAGACATTCGGCTAAAATTTATTCTTTGCTTCGGCACGGCGTCATAGTGTAGCAATGACGATTAAAAAAAGCTGCACCAAGGTTCCTAGTTACTAAAAGTAATTGAGGAATGTTGGTCCTAAACCAACAGAAAGTGGGATTCTATAACTCCCTACCCGTGAGTAAAATGCGACTATGACGAGAACTTAACTGTTTTCCGAAACCCTACGCATATGGCTTACACAAAAAACAAAAAAAGGGCGTCCCAACCGCTCTTTGTATAAACAAAAACCGCCACTTTGTATTTACATAATTGATTTTTATAATTTATATTTATATAATTATAGATATAAATGGCGCACATTGTTGAAGAAATTAAAGCTACATTAACCGAAACACAATTCAAATTAATTGAGAAAACTATTTGGAAACACATAATTGATAATGAAAATCTTAAATATTTAAATAATCATTTAATAGTTCAATTAAAAGAGGAAACAAATAGATGCGAAGGTTTAAAACAATTAATTGTTAAAGCAACTAATGGATTTAATAAAGAAAAAGAAGAAATGAAAACAAAGATTGAACAAATGTTATTTTTAAATAAATTACATTATGAAAAACAAATTGAATCAAGTAATACACATATTAAACAATTAGAAACAGAAAATAAGAAATTAAATGCTAAAATTAAGAAGCTAAATAAAAAACTCACAAGCCCAACATTACAAAAACAATTACAAACATTAAAAAATGATATTGAAGATAATGAAACTAAATTAAATGATATTATCACACAAATTAATACACAGGCGCCTTTATTAACAGAATTATATAATGAAATTGATTTAACAAAGGAAGAAATTAAAAAAAATAAAGCCCCTGAAAAGTTAGAATTTAAGGCAGATAAAGTAGATAATATTATTCCCAAATGTTATAATTGTTGTTTAACAGAGGCCAAGTATTTAAATAAAATTGTTGAAATTAATAATAAAAATAAAATATTCCAAGATGAATTGTTAAATTATATTAAAAAAATTACAGAAGCACCTGAAAAATTAGACCTTGAAGTTAATATCTCAGGAACACAAATTACGCCATATATGTGGTCTTATGGATGGCCATATGTGTGGCCTTATTGCGAATCTAATGAATATTATTGCGAATCTAATGAATACCAAATAGAAAATGAGTTGCCTTATGAACAACCAACCTGTTAATATTTACTTTGTATATATTATATAAATTGATTTTATATTTCCTTATTTATTTAAAATAAAGACGGATATATAAATAAATATATATATAATGAACGCCAATCGTGACCTCAGTGATGCGTGTTTAGATGAATTTCTAATTATGCCTCAAAAAAAACAAATAATTTTTGTAAGAACAAAAAAACAAAAATGTATTTGGTTCATATTAAGGTTTTTAAGATATATTGGCAAATGTTGTAATTGTTGTAAATGTTGAAAATGTTGTAAATGTGGCAAATGTTGTAAAAATTGATTTTTTTTTTTCTTTAATTGTATATAATTATTTAATATATAATCAAAGAAAAGATGGGTTGTGACGCCAGCACTGCTAGCAAGCCTGAAATCGCCGATGTTTACCCCGGCGGTATGTTCATTCATTTGCCCGCGAACAAGCCGGAAGCAGGCGCCTTTCCTGGCACTCAGCGCAAGCAATATATGGTCATTGATGCCACCAACGAAGATTTGGGGCGCATTTTCCTGAACCAACTCAAAACCCTTTCTAGCCCTATTGGGCTAGAAAGCCCTATTGGGCTCGTGACCAAGAGCGGCGATCTCGTGATGCCCGCTTCTTGGTCTAAAAGGGCGCATAGTTTGCGCCGAGACCTTCAAGAGGATATTTCGGATGAAGTGTTGCCTGGTTGGCGAATGGAACGCAAACAAAAACAACTTGCTGCGTTGATGGACCAGCTCACGGCGAAGCAGCAAGAGCTGCCAAACTTGCTCAAAGTTGTTTTTTTGAAGTAGATATTTTCACTTTGTATATAGTTATAATTATAATTGATTTTTTAATATTATATATATATGAACATTATGGGAACAAAGGCACCAAAATCACCTAAATCCGAAACCATTGATTCCATTGAACTTTCAACAAATTCGTCTTTTATATTAGTTGAAGAAAATCCAACATTTGAAAATATTTATATTACAAAAAAAGAATGGGAATCAATAAAATTACCAAAAGGCCATATTATTGATAATATTAATATTTATGAAGATAAAATATTAGGATTTGCTATAATATTAAATGATATATTAAATAATAGAAAGATATGTATTCATACAGCTAAATGCCCACCAACTAAACAATTCGCACGAACAATAATTATTCCATTTTTTTTATGTGATAAAATAATAACTAATATTAATGAGAATGGAGATGTATTTTATTCACCAGATATTGTTATTAAACTAATTTAGTCGTAACTTTGTCGCCATTGTTTTGCCATATATATGTAAATTGATTTTTTATTTTCTTATTATGAATATAATATATATTAGTAATAAGTCATATCTGTGCTCACTCAAAATGGCACATATTCTCACCAAATCTCAAGGGGCAACATTTTGGAAAAACACCAAGGCTGGCGGCAGTATTATTTATAAATCAACGGATATTAAGTCAAAGTTATATATACTTCCCAACGGTTTGGTCACAGGATTTTGCCTTTTTTTTGAGGAAGGCGGCAAGATTTGTTGTTTTTATACCAAAGGGCGCGAACCCACGCGCCCGATTTCTTTCAAAATGGAAATTCCTCTATTTATGAATGGGCGCCCATTGATTGAGGTCTCCTTCACAGGCGCTATATATAGCGACGAAAGTGTTATAACTGCAGGATGGTAATAAAACAAAAGACCAAACCGCAAAACGCAAAAACAAAAAAACAAAAGAAAAAGCGACTTTGTATTAATATAATATATTTATATAATATATATATGTTTTTAACATTAGAAAAATTTTTATCATATTTTCCAAAAAAAAATATTACAAAAGAAGAATTTAGTAATAAATTAAAAATAATGTATAAAACGTCTTATACATTAGATGAATTATTTTCATTGAAACACAAAACGGTTATTAAAGATAAAACGGATATTAGATATATAAGAAGAAATGAAATAATTGATTATTTTTATGATATTATTATTGATAATAGGCATAAATATTTGTCACTTTGGTATAATTCTCATTTTAAATTTATAAATCCGAAAGACCTTAAATGGGATAATATTTCATTAGAATTAAAATCGCCAACTAATGAAAGAATTATTAGCACACAAAAAAATGATAATTCAAAGCATATGATTAGAAGTCTTTTTTATTTAGAATTATTTGATTATACAAAGATTACAAACACAGTAAAAAATCACGTAAGTTTTTGGAATTCATTATTAAATATGTATAATAAATTAGAATTAGAAGATAGATTCTTTGCTAAAAGTAGTATTGAATTATTATTAAAAGATAAAAACACACTAAGAGAAAAATCCTCCGGTATAAAAGAACGTAATTATAATATATTATTTTATTTATATCAACAATATCAACCAAAAGCCTCAATATTTAATCCATATACAATTAAATATATATTAACAGATATTATATTGCCGCTATCTGGGTCACAAAATAAAAAGGATATGAAATTATTATCTCCGGTTTTAAGTTGGGGTAGTTATTTACCTGCTTTTATGCACTCGGATAATTATTCCCATTATGTTGGCATTGATGTTATGAAATCTGTATGTGATAAAGTTAAAAAATTCGGTATTTGGTATAATAATGAATTAAATACTAATAAAAAAATTGATATAGTATGTTCGCCCTCTGAAAAATTAAATAATACTAAATTTACCACTAAATATAACAACTATTTTGATACTATTATAATTTGCCCACCATATTATGATATGGAAATATATCACGAAGGCCCACAATCTATTAAATCATATAAATCTTATGATGAATGGCTTGAAAAATATTGGGGCGGCACCATTGAATTATGTCATAAAGTCTCAAAAACTAATACAATTTTCGCAGTTATCGCCAACAATTATTTCAGTCTTGATAAAAAAATGTTCCCATTAGTTCAAGATTTCCATAAAATTACCTCCAAATATTTTACATTAATTGATACTATCTATTTACAAAATAGAACTTCTCCTTTGCGTGTCAATAACAAAGATAGAATGGAAAGATTATTAATATATAAAAGCAAAAATTGATTAATTTATATCTTAATTCTATTAATTACATTATTTGTAATTAATTAAATCAGTGTCCAAAAATGTCAGGCGCGAGTGATGACGTGAGTGATGACGTGAGTGATGTCGCGAGTGATGACGTGAGTGATGACGTGAGTGATGACGGAAGTGAAAATTCCGATTGGCTTGATGAGCCCGAAGATTTGGGCGAGGAATTAGCTGCTGTAATTGCTTCTTGTGAAAGGTCCGAAACAGAAAAAGAACGCAAACTTAGGAAAAAAGAAGCGGAAAAAATACAAGAAATGAGACACAAACTTGGCGAAAAAGCAACAGGAATGACGGATTCCCAAGTGCTTAGATTGATTCAAATTGAATTAGCCGAAATCACACGGCGTATGTTTTGTGTTATTATTCCTCACTCAGGCCCTCCCTAAGTAAAATAAGAACAAATCTTTTGTTTTAGCTCACTATCAAAAAGTAATTCCCCTCTTTCTAAATCATAAATTAACTTTGTATTACAATTAATTCTTCGCGCAAATTGCTCTTGTTTTAAATTCATTTTAATCCTATTTTCTTTTACATAATCAATAAATTCTTTATCAAAATATTTTAAATCTCCCGCAGTAACATTGTTCTCATTAGCCATTCTTTTATTAAAATTTACATTAGAATGAACCTTTAATACCCTCTCATTCTCAACACGCTTTTCATATTTCTCAATAATAGCAGGAGTGCTATTAATATGCGGATAATAAATCAGCGGCAAATTAGAACAATTCTTACAAATTTTATTATGAACAAATCTATAATCCTCATATTGAGGATAGTTTAAACCACAACCATAACAATACTCTGTTTGAACTTTACCAGTTTCCATTGCCTCTTTCATTGAAACAGGAAACATAAATCCCTCTTTATCATTTAAACTATTATCGTGGGTTTTTCTATATTTACGAATTAAATTAATCATATATTTATTTTGTTCAATATAATATCTTTGAACGTCAGTTAATGAAGCCTCTTTTTGTTGTTTTTTTAAATGATTAATTCGGCGTCTTTCACGTTCTTTATCATTAATTCCTCTATTTCTTTGAATATGTTGCCAATTACCAACATAATATTCATTATCGTGACTAATATGATTTCCATTCGTAAAAATATTTTCAGTTTCCATTATTGATTTTTATTTATTAATTTAGAAGATGCGTTTATATATTAATATATATATATTCCTTTTAACTATATATAATATATATATTAATTATATATCAATTATATATAGTTAATTAATGTCGTCATTAAATTTAACCAATGATTGGAATAATATAATTGAATTAAAATTAAACAAATGGGCATTATTATGTAATGAATATAGTTTAATACACGAACAACAATCTATATATTATAGTGCCCAAAATAAGCGTTTATTTATACCTTCTATTATTTTATCTTCATTGAGCACAATTATTAGTGGCGTATCAACCGGTTCAAATATTAATAATAATATTCAATTTTATTGGTTATCTATTGCTACTTTGATTTTATCAGGCGCTTCAACAGCTCTTATTACTTATACACAAACAACTAAACCAGAACAAAAAGCAGCAATTCATAAATCATTATCTAAAACATACAAATTAATATATTATAAAATAGAAACAGAATTATCACTAAATATTAATGATAGAGTTAATGGGCTTACTTTTATCAAAGATATATCAGAACAATTACAAGATTTAATTCAAAATAGTGAATCGGCTTCTCTATCCGCATTAAATCATTTAAATATTACAAAAATTGAATCAGGGGCGCCAGTTGCGCCTATGGCGCCTATGCCCAAACAAGATTCAGATATTCATATCAAAATAAATGATGAACCATTATCTATTCATATAGATAATAATACACCTATAAAACAACAAGCGCAAGCGCACACGCACTCACAAGCGCACTCACACTCACAAGCGCACTCACATTCACAAGCGCACTCACAAGAACATAAAAGAAATGAAAGCAATGAAACACAAGAAACGCCGGAAACAAATGTGAGTAATGAAACAGATAATTTTGATGTTAAAATACAAAAATTAAATAGACCACGTTTAAATAGTTTTGATAATTACAATAGAAAAAATAATAATTATACTAAAAGGTCGCATAGTTTAGACCACCCTAAACCAAAAGAAAAAATTATAGAAAAAGAAAAGGATATACATAATATTATTCATAAATTAAAACCTTCAAATTCATTACCTCCGGAGTCAAGTTATGATGAAAATAGAAGTTCTCAATCATTTAAAAATTTATTTGAATTGCCAAATATTGATAATGCTTTAAAGTATCATATGGATAGATTTTCAGGGGAAAATAATTTCTCGCCTTAGGCCGCAGGCGCTCTAATATTTAATAAAATTTCTTTCGTTTTCATATCAAATAAACTATAAATATTATTTGTATTTATATCAACCATTCTTGTTTTCCCAGTGTAATTTTCTTTATGATTAATAACAATTATATTAAAATAATATGGAATAATTAAAACTTTATCTTCGCGGCCATAAATAAATTCATAACCTTCTCCATTATAATTATTGCTAAATCCCCTTTGTTCCCAAAATTCTTTATAAAAACATAATGTTGCCTCTCCACAAGTATTACCATTAATTAAATAACTACAATTATTTACCATATTATAAACAGCAATTTCAATTGTTCCAACACACAATATATCTTGTTTTCTTACTTCCATTAATTTTTTAACTTTCAAATATAAAGAATTCTTAAAATAAAAATCGTCGTCGTCTAAATGGCATATTATATTATTAGTTGCTAATTTAATCGCCGCATTTCTTTTATCAGCAATATTATTATAATAATTTCTTCCAGCATATACATATTTAATATTTTTATATTTCTTAAAATATTCCTCATTATTATTATCTCCGTCTTCTAATATAATCCATTCTATTTTATCAAAGGGATATGTGAAATTCATATAATTATTAATCATTAAAGGAAAAAACTTCTCCCTATTCTTTGTTATTGTAATTAATGATACAGGGGGCATATCACCAACTAATGGGAATTTTTTTTGAACTAATGTATAATCATTTTTATCTTTTATTATTTCAGCATAATTAAATTTACGTCTTTTTATTGGAAAACTATCTTTTAAATCCAGGGGCACTTGGGACACTTCCTGAGCCATTTCTTTATTTAAAAAATTAGTATAAAATGTATCAAATAAAGCCAATCGCGCTGATTCATTTGATAAATAATAATTTAGTTTTTCTTTTAATTCTTCTTTTGAATTTACAAATAAAACCATTGATTCATAATTTTTATCTAATTCATTGTCTTTACTATATTCCGAAATAACTAAACATTTATTTTTTAAACATTCTATTATACGTTCTATTTCTAATACAGCATTTTCATAAAAATGGATATTAATAGCTATTTTTGATAATTTTAATATTTTAGTTTTCTCTTCATTATTTATATTACTAAATATATTAACAGTGCCTTCTTGATAATCTAATATATTTTTTCTTCTATTATTCATTGTTCCAATAAATACCGCATTATATTTATAATTGTTCTTTTTAAAATTATATATATTATATCCCCTTTGATATATATTTATATGTTGTAAATTTGTTAAACCAAAATTTGCTTCTAAACAAGTTATATTAAATTTTGACCATTCATATACAACTTTTGCCCCTTTTAATAATTTAATATACAAATTATCTTCCAAAGGAATTTTAAATACAAAATGCTCCATTTGTTCTAATTGTAATACGTCATAAGATAATGGCGGTTCCTCTAAATAATCAACGCCGCTTATTATTAAATAATGATAATCATTCCCTAAAAACTTATCACTTATTATCGCATTCTTAAATACCCTTTGAAATATTAAAGATAAATCAGTTAAAAACTCAATCTTATTAAGTATAATCATTAAATTTAAAGTTATATATATTATATAATATATAATATATATTATATATAGCCGCTATATGATAATTATTAATATATTAACAAGAACAAGTAATAGACCAAATTATTTTGATATAAATTATAATTCAGTAAAATCACAAATTTTACCAGAAAATATTATAGTTAATCATATAGTTTCTTATGATGACGAACCAACATTTAAATATTTAGAAAAATATACAGATATTATTAAAGTCGCTGTTGATAAAGAATATAAAACAGCAACAATAACATTTCCTGTTAATATTTATTTTAATGAATTACATAAATATGTTAAAGATGGTTTTATTATGTATTTAGATGATGATGATTCATTTTATGATAATAATTCTTTGGCACAACTTATTCCTTATTTAGATGAAACAAAAATTGTATTTTGGCAAGTTCAATTTCCTGATAAAATTATACCTCCTGATTATATCATTGATAGTAAAAAAGTAATAATACACAATTGCCCCTCAAATAGTTTTATATATCATTATTCATTATTAAATAAATATGGGATTCAATGGCCCCCAAAACGTGGCGGTGATTATAAATTTATTCATTCATTATTTAAAGCACATAAAAATGGAAATTGGCTAAAATTAGTTCTTACAAAGGTGCCACAATCAGGATTTGGATTACAAATGGATAAATAAATATTTTGCCGTGCGGTTTTTTGCCGTGTGCGTATGCGGTTTTTTGCGGCGTATATAAGCGGTTTTTTGCCGCGTGCGTTTATATTTAGTTTTTATTATATTAAGTAAATTTATATAATGGAACAAACCAAGAAAAAAATATCTATAAAATTATTCAAACAACCACAAGATAATGAATCAAATTCGCAATCTCCAACAGATGAACAAAATGAAGATATTAAAGAAATATCATTAGTTGATTCCGTCGTTGATTCCGTCGTTGATTCCGCAGAAAAAAAAGTTAAAGAGAAAAAAATTAAAGAAAAAAAACCCCCTAAAAAACAACAATTAGATGAACAACTAATTTCTACATTAATTAATGCCAAATTTAATGAATTAATGGGCCAAATGAAAACAGAATTAATGGATGATTTAGTGGCGAAGATTGAATCAAATAATACTAATATTACACAAAAATTTGAAGAAATGATTAATAAATTATCATTAAATATGCCAATTAAATTAAATGCCATAGAAAAACCCCAAGAAACCCAAGAAAAACCCCAAGAAGCCCAAGAAAAACCCCAAGTGAAGCCAACAGAAAAACTCAAACCAATAAATAATTTAGAAAATTTACTTAAAGAATACAATAATATTGAGATAAAAGCAAAAGAACCAGGGCCAATTGAAGTTGAACTTTGTATAAACCCTGAAACATTTTTTAAAAAGATATATTTATTTAATACGGAAAAAGCAACAAAGTTTGCGGAAAAGTTGGAATCAATTAATTTTAACATTGAAAATATTAATTTAATTGATAGTGTTTTATCGGCAAATATTAATAGGAATAATAGAATAATATATAATCTAAGTGATGCTTTGGAAAACATAATTGAAGAAAATTTAGAGGGTCATTTTTTATTTATTAATGATATAACATTTGTTGAAAAATCTTTAATTACTAATATTAAATATAGTATTCCATTAATTAATACAACTACAATAACTCATTATACCCCGGTTTCAAATAGAGTAAATATTGGGACAAATCCTGAAAATTTTGATGTGGAATATTATTATGAAACTAATCCAGATATTCAAAAATTAAATAAAGCTACTTTGTTTAAACAATGGAAAAATAATGGTTTAAAGAAAAATAACATTGGCAAACCATTAGCATTTGATTTTACCAATGAAAATAATGTATATAATAGTTTTTCTTTATATCTTACTGTTAATAGAGCCACACAATTAAACACAATTATTAAACAACATTTATCTTATAATCCCAAAAAATTAATTAATCTAAATAGAATTTTTACAGATTTTAAAACCAAAGAGAAATTCATTGTTCCATATCTTTTCCTAAGTGATGATACTGTTGATTATAAATATATTAATCATAATAAATATGCTTAGATTATGTGGTTATAATTAATCAAGGATTTTTAATTTAGGATTATATATATATATATATATTATATATATTATGAAATTAAATTATAAAATATTAAAAGATTTATGTAATATTTATTCCCCCTCAGGATATGAGGATAATATGATTAAATATATAGTAGATAATGTTAAAACAAATCCCAATTTTGCTTATATAACAACTAAAAAGAAATCTGTTATTGTTTATAATAAAATATATAATCCAAAGGTAGAGACTATTATGATAGATTCTCATATTGACCAAGTTCATTTAAAAGTAGTTAAAATATTAGATAATGGAATGGTAATGGCATTGCCAATTGGTTTTGATGGTCTTACAACAGATGGATTAAAATTAATACATTTAAAATCAAATAAAATGGGAGTTGTTAATATTAATCCCCCACATTTAAATATTGAAAGGAGAACAACAAATGAAGTATATATTGACTTTGGATTAAATGAGAAATCTATAAACAAAGATATATTAATTGGCGATTATATAATGTTTAAATCAGATTTTAATAATATTAATACAACACAAATTACGGGGACAGGATTAGATAATAAAGTAAGTATTTTTATATTATTAGAATTAATTAAAAAGTTAAAAAAAAAATGTAATTACAATTTAATCTTTCATTTTAGTTCAAGAGAAGAAACAGGATTTAGTAATATATCGTTGTTATTCAATTCAATTAAAATTGACCATATTAAAAATATTAATGAGATTATTACTCTTGATACAATTTATGTTACTAATAGCACAATTATTCCGGATTTATCAGCATATACCTCAGAAATATTTGATAATAAAGGCCCGGTAATTACAAGAAATTCCGACGATGATGTAGCATTAGGCGATTCATTTATATTATTATCAAGTGAATTTAATATACCAATACAAATAGCATATACGGGTGATGATAATGGTGGTTCTAATAATTCTTTATATTCAAAATATACGGATTCATATACACAAATGATTGGTATTCCTTTGAAATATATGCATAGCCCAAATGAAACGATTTATAAATCAGATATATATAATTCATTCTTATTATTATGGAAATATATTAATTGGGATTAATTTTGCGCGCGAATGGGATTAATTTTGCGCGCGAATGGGATTAATTTTGCGCGCGAATGGGATTAATTTTGCGCGCGACAAGATATATAAAAATTGAAATATATATTATATTTATATAATATATAATGAATAATTATATAGATTTAATATATTCAAATAATCCGGATAAAGATTATGAAATATGGTGGTATTCATATAAAAATCTGATTACTAAATATTTAAATCCATTTGAATTAAAGGAGATACAAGTGCTTTCTTCTAATTTAAATAGTTATAAAGAGAAAAAAGAATATGATATAATATTATATAATATATATAAGTATTATTCAAAGTATATATATAATTATAATAATACATATTTAGATAGAATATTAAAATCCGGCAATTATTTTGATATTCAATTATTATATAAAAAGAATAATAGATTTAATTCTATTGTTTCTAATAAATATCATTACAATAATAATAACATATTCATTATATTATTAAATATATTAAACAAAGCAATTTATAATCATAAAAAGAATCCCAAATATATTAATATTATTGATATTATTACAAAATCACAAATAATTACAAATGAACATATCCATAAAATATTATATATCGCATTAGATAATAATATGCACCTTATTATTACTTTATTAAAATCAATAGATAATTTTGAAGATTTATTAATTGATTGGATTCATTATTTTAAAAACAAGCCATATTTACCAAGTAAATATCCCGCGCGAAAACTCACTTTATTTTGGCGCGATTATAATAATAATATTGATTTATATACATAAGTCGCGGCCTCATAATATTGCGCATTTATTTTTAGGTATATGTTGAACCGGTTTCTGTTCAATATGTAAAACCTCTAAAAATATTTTATCAATATTTATATTATATTTTGAATTACAAAATATTACTCCTGTTGTATTTGTATCTAATTCAACGGCGGTAGTTGGTGTTTTATTAAATACCAATATAATATTATCTTTGGTTGTATAATTTAGAGCAATATTCATATAATTATTTATTAAAATATCATTATTTCTATTAATATAATCTAATACAATTAATATTTTATTCACTGATTTTATTACTGATGCCATATTATTATATTTGATATTTCCGGCTGTATCCCATATATGTAATTTATATTCTATATTATTTAATACCAATGAATTTATATAAAAATCACAACCAATTGTTATTGAAAATGTTTCATAATTATTATATAAATATTTATTTATTATACTTGTTTTACCAACCCCTGATGGCCCAATTAATATACATTTAATTCTATTTATTTGACCTTGATGGCTCATATATATAATTAATAAATATTATTATCTAATTAATTGGCATTCGGTATTCGGCATTTATTATCTAATTAATTGAATTGGCATTTTAAATACATTTGATTTATCCAAAGGGCATTTTTCTTCTTTTAATATATATTTATAACATATATCAGCGTCGTCTTTATAAATTAAATCACTATTATACTTTGTTGGATATTTAATCACTATTTTATTATCCGGTTTTATTATCATATTATATATTACTCCTATCATAAAAGATAAAATAAAATATAAAAAATACATATTATATATAATATATAATATATATATATATATATATATTATGAATAAAAAAAATATACCAACAAGATTTTTAAAAACCGAATTAAATTTTGCAGAGTTAATAGAACAATCTAAATTAATGAAATCAATATTAGACCATATTTCATTATATGTTAAAAATGAAATACTTATTTTAAAAAACGAATTATTGGGAAAATCGGATGCTAATGAAGAATTACAAGTATATAGAGAAAATATTAAAAATGATATGAATGCGTTTAATCCTGAACTATATCCCCAAATTTTAGATTTAGCAATGTTAAAATCACAAGTGGAATTTTTATCAACTCAAATTTTGGCTAATTTTAATATTTTCCAAAGTAAAAGTTATACTAATGATAGAAGATTAAAAGCTAGTGAAGAAAACAATTTATTAAATGAACAACATAAAACACTTGATACACAATATATGACCAATTTACAACAATTATTGCCTATTTTTACTAAAACCGAACATAAAATTTATAATCAAATTTTCAAATCATTAGTTGATAATACGCCTTTGAATATAATTATTGATGTTGTTAATCATTATGAAGAATTTCTTAATGGAAATAAAACGGAACAAGAATGTTTTAATCACGGCATTAATTATACAGAAAATATGTATTCAAATATACCAAAGGGATTATTAAAACGCGCATTTAAAAAGAAATAAGTCGGGACCTTAATTAATATATAATAATCCATATGATTTATCACTTGGGACTATGTTTTGTAATAGAATATTAAATATTTCAATATTTTCTTTAAAATAGTTATATAATTTCTTTTTATTAGTTAATATATCGGGGACATTATGACTTGAAATAATTTTTTCAAGTAGATTATTTAAATTATTTGATTTTGTTTCATTATAGAATATATATATCATATTATAAAAGTATATTAAATCTAATATTTCAATATCAGATAATTTTGAATTGAATGTTTTTAATATATTCATTTGGAATTTTTGATTATATCTGAAATTTTGCGATTCTATTTGTAAAAATATAAATTTATATACTTCTTCTTTAAATATATCATAAAACATTGTATCTTTATCAATATTAACATATTGTTTATAAAATGAGACATTCTTTGCTATGTTTAATACTTTAATAGAATTGATATTAATATCGTGTTTCTTTAAGAAAATATTATCTTTCATATTTTCATATATATTAAATATTTTGCTATTATATTCTTCTATTTTGGCAAATTTTGAATTCATATCGCCACTGATATTATTAATTGTATCTGTTAAATCGCTCTTTGCTTTTGATATATTATCATTAATAAATTCACTATCATATAATTCAGGTTTTGATTTATTATTTCTTATTAATTCTTCTATTTTCTCAACTTCTTGGGCATTCTTATTTAATTTAGCATTGATTAAATTAATATATAAAATATCCATTATATATTATATATATATAATATATATTCCAAAAAAATTCCATAAATTGAATATATATTATATATATATTATATATATTATATATATGAATCCAAATATTAATTTGCCTGCTGTAAGATGCACTTCTTGTAATAGTGTAATTGGACATTTAATTCCGGATTATTATAAATTTATTAAAGAATTAAATATGTTAATTGAATCTAAACACGATTTTAATAAACCATATGAGATGCTTACACAATATTCTGGTGTAAATATATATGATTTATTTATTCAACCATTTTATTTATATGCTTCGGAAGAAGATAGGAAATTGATTGACCCAAAGGCGGTTGTTATATATGCTTTAAGAACAATTAATAAAATAAAACCGGAAGATTTTCCATTTATTAAAAATATACCAAAATATAGATATTGTTGTAATAGGATGTTTTTATGTGATAGTTCAACGGGATTTTTAAATCAAGAATCTGGGGTTTAATAATTTAATATAATATATAATAGATAAGATGGTATATTTAATAATATATGGGCAAATGTTATATTTATTTTAATAGGTGAGATATAATATATAAAATAACTAAATGATGTTAATATAGCGATTAAATATGAATTTACCGGGTGCTTTTCTGGTAATATTGAATAGAATAAATGTGTTAGTAATAAAAATATCATTATAATTACAAACAAATTGGTATTATTAAATAATAATTTAACGAGACTAAAATTAAAAGGATTTATAATAAAACCTAATAATCCAATATAAATGTAAAAATTTTCCATTATATATATATTATATATATATATTATAATGGAAAATATAGGCCTAATAAATCCGAATAAAATTAATTTTTATAATCAAAATATAACAAGGGCACAAGTGCCCATTTCGCCATTCTTCTCAATATCTTGGACTTATATATTTTTTAATTATATTATACCTATTTTAATTGTTATTATATTAATTATTGTTCTTAAATTAAAATATAATGAAAATAAATATAAGACTGGGCGACGTGGGCGTTCTTAGCGGGCTTTACTTTGTATGTTTATTACATACTGCTTTAATTAATAATTCATTTCCTATTGCCCCAAAGAATAAAACAAATAATGATACTATTAAACCGTGAACTATATAATCGGCATATGGAAGCCAATTATTAACGGCAACTAATATAGGCGCTTTTAACATAGGAAATATAACTAAAACCAAATTACCAATAACAAAACCAATTACTAACCATATTGTATGTTTGAATCCTATATAAAAACTATATTTATCACAATATCTTAATGTTGCCATTACTCCTGATATTGTTCCTAATACCATTAATATTAATACATTAAAAAAATTAGATACTAAATTTAATCTAAATGGCGATGGTGGCGACCAAGGTATTTCCGTATTATATGGATGAAAAAAATATGGTATTATTATTTTTCTTGTTCCCAAAGGAACAAATATACTTGCTATACTTACTAATAAATTACCCATTATATATATTATATATATATAATTATATATTTTAAACCTTTTTTCTATTGTTGGCGCATTTTGTTGGAATCTTTATCAAAATTCGACATTTCCGCAAGTAATTGCGCTATTACTTGCGGCCCTTTGGCGCATTTTGTTCAATTGTGCGCAATCTTTATCAAAATCCGACATTTCCGCAAGTAATTTGCGCAATAACTTGCGGCCCTTTGGCGCATTTTGTTCAAAATCCGACATTTCCGTAAGTAATTGCGGCATTACTTGCGGCCCTTTGGCGAATTTTGTTCAAAATCCGACATTTCCGCAAGTAATGACGCAATTACTTGCGGCCCTTTGGCGCATTTTGTTCAAAATCCGACATTTCCGCAAGTAATTGCGTCATTACTTGCGGCCCTTTGGCGCAAATCTTGTTCAAAATGCGACATTTCCGCAAGTAATTGCGCCATTACTTGCGGCCCTTTGGCGCATTTTGTTCAAAAATTTTTCAAAATCCGACATTTCCGCAAGTAATTTGCGCAATCTTTATCAAAATCCGACATTTCCGCAAGTAATTTCGTCACAACTTGCGGCCCTTTGGCGCATTTTGTTCAAAATTCCGACATTTCCGCAAGAAATTGCGCCAAAATTGCGCCAAAATTCCGCCAAATTGCGCAAAAATGCGCCAAAATCCCCAAAAAAATTATATAAAAATATATATTTATATAATATATATGCTTGAAAAACAGTATAATATTGAACAAGAATTAGACAAATTATATAAAAAAGCTAATAAAGAAAACCCCAGTGATAATAAAACACATTTAATATTACAATGGTATATTGAAAGCACAAATAAATGCCTTTTATATAATACAATAG
>Ga0208722_1000162_pt1 | contig 18020 bp, 14 predicted proteins | sample LakMenEpi21Sep11_FD_150722 | JGI IMG/M metagenome (GOLD analysis project Ga0208722, IMG submission 150722) | Freshwater microbial communities from Lake Mendota, WI - 21SEP2011 deep hole epilimnion (SPAdes) | ecosystem: Environmental > Aquatic > Freshwater > Lake > Epilimnion/Euphotic zone ... | reverse complement strand
ATAGAAGACGTAGTGAACTTATCGGCGCCCTTCTTTTTTTCTTCGTTGGCAAAATTATCACCGTCCATATTGGAGAAAAACTCTTGGAGGAATCCACCATATTTTCTCGTGGATTTTGAACGCGCCTTTTTGGCCTTCATAGGCTTGGAAGCTTTAGCGGCTTTCGCCGCCGCACTCTTTTTGCATAATTTTACGTAGCTTTCTACGGATCTCATTTTCCCGAACCCTTTAACATATAGTTTGGTTCCTTTGTGTTTCTTATAAATGCACTTTTTTTTTCCTTCAATAACTTTAGTTTTGACTTTTTCGTACCCAGCGACACTCATTCAATTCTTCTTCTATAAAATAAAGAAGAAAATAAAAATATAATAAATAAATAAGGAAAATATAAACCGCATATGTTAAATTACAATACAATAAGCTTAGAAGAGAATGTGCAATATATTTACCTATCTATTTTCATTATGTTATTTATAGTAATTATATTATTTTATTTGAAAGAAACCAACCGAAAACATTATAAATTGTTTGAAGAATATGGAGAAACACGAGGAGGAACGCACACATATTCTACACAAAAATTAGAATTAGACCCAGCCCCTCTATTTTATCCAAGCGAAGATGCAACAGTAACTCTTAGACCTTGTGAAATTAGATTTAACAAAGACGGTTCAAGTAAATACATTTTTAAAGATGATTGGGAGGAAATTGCCAAAATTAATAATAACACCGGTAAAGAGAGCATAGATTTGCCATATGCTAACAAAACACTAACGAAGGAAGGAGCTAATAAATCGGATTTTAATAATTTCAGTGAGGAAAGTAGATGTTTTAAGTTAAAAAATAGCGATAATAATTTAAATGCGCATAAATACTCACAAAATGCTTTGATATCATATAATGATAATAAATATACAACATTACAAACAGCCGATAGAGGCAAAAAGGAATATATACAGATGAACTTTAATCCCTCGCTCACCGAAGAAACGGACTATCATAAATATGCTATTGAAAGTATATGTAGCTATACATACGATACTATGCTAACACCACCATTAAAAAATGTCTCATTATATCGCTTATTTATAAATGACGAAAATATCATTCAGAGTATTGATAAAATTGAAATAAACTCGGCTAACAATAACAAATTTGAGAAAATACCCTTCTCTTTGACTGAATTATTAGATACAAGTTCAACAGTCTATTATTATGATACTAATAGCAATTCTTTTAAATTCAAAATTAATAAAAACGACAAGGTGGTTACCGTAACAATATACTTGTTTGAAAGAAACCTTTTGTGTGACAAAGAGGAAATAATATCCTATGATAAATTGATAACAGATGATACCACACTTAATACGGTTGCTCTAATAAACATAGATAAACTTATTGAGCCCATTCTTATAAAAGATACCGAGCTTACCGTAGATATTCTGGATAATTTTAGAACAAGCGTAAGCTACTATGATAAGAATAATGTGTTTGTACAGTATTATGAACCGAAGAATTTTAAGGATAAGAAAGAAATCTTAGAAATTATTAAAAATCACATAGATAATCGTGTAGATTCCTTGAATGTTCCTATAAAAAGAGAAATAGTAGTAAAAAAAGCAGAACTTGTAGAATTAGAGAAGGTGAAAAATGCTTTTGCCGACAAAATATCTACAATAGACAAGTATATAATAAATATAATTACTGTGGATGCGCTGAATTACGATGAGGAAACTAAGAACTTCTTGAATAAATATTTAAAGCCTGGAAAAATATCCTATCAAAAATATGTTGAAAAGAAAATATTAGAACCAATAATAAACGACGACAAATTGAAGGCTACTCTCAAAGACAATACAAAAACCATTGATTACGCATTCGGTGGCAACGGACAAATACTGGCGATGCCTCATTTTCCCGATGCTCACCGCATTGATAACGCAAGCCAAACTCTATCTCACGGTGGCTGGACTATACAATCATCATTAAAAACACTACCAAATCAGGGACTCAGCGCTATATTAAGCACACGGCGCTTAAAAACGCAAACAATAGTAAATTCGCGACAAGTTCCGACATATCGCCAGGAATGTTCGCAATGTGGTAATGGAGGCGTTACTATTTATTCAGAGCCAAATTATCAAGGTGCTTCTGTTCTAAAAACAGAAGGTTCGTATGATCACTGGCAACTTGGATTAGGAAATGATGTTATTAGTTCTATAAGAGTTCCTCAAAATTTTTATGCTTATATGTATTATCACGGTGATTTTAGTGGGAATGTCATGACTTTTTATCATGATGTTCCCGATTTACAGTGGATGGATAATAACGCATCTGGTCTTATTGTAGGATGTTTTAAAAGCTGTAAAGATGTTCAAAATGGATGGAAAACTGAAGGAGTTGATATATCTTATAACAGTGCTTATGGGGCAAATGGGATTAATCCTGAGATAACTATAACGATGTCGGCGGTAAATTTTATATCGGGTTTTGAATTTTATGGAATAAACGGGTTATATAATACATCTTGTAATGCTAAAAATATAGAAGTGTATGGGAAATATAAAAATGCCAAGGGAGCTTGGATAACTACAAAAGTATTAACATTTATTCTGCCGAATAGTGCCAGCTGGAATCACTCGCCATTTTACAAATTGGATATACCAGGTGATTATAAGCAGATTGTATTTAAAATAGTAAATAATTGGGGAGATAGAAGTTCAACAAAAATAGGAAGTATTACTTTGTACCACCATCCTATTACAACTAACGCGAAAAGTATGAATTTACCTACAGACATACCTGTTAAAATAAACGGCATTAATCATAATCTAATTGCCGGCGATTATAATATGAGTGCTGATATAAGAAATAAAATCTATACTTTGACACATAAGCAAACCGGTAGGCAAATCGCAAAATTGGCGAATGTAAATAACCTCGTAATATCTTACGGCGTACCCAAAGATATGAATTCGTTATTGAAACACAATAAGGATAATATATCATATGCCAAAATTAAAAATGAAATACGAGAGAATGATGTTGCAGATAATTTGATATTGCTGACAGTTAATAAAGATCTGGATACATACGAAACATATAAGATAAAGGCATATGTGTATAACAATATAGATTATAGACCTAATATTAAACTGTATGATTCGTCTAAGATAGAGATGAGCAACACAAAATACAAGGTGCTTATGGATGATTACCCAAAAAATAGAAATGTAATTATAGTACTTAATATATATATAATTGTGGATATATCAATAACTGGTGCGATATATTTTAAATCTACTAGAAATAACAACGATTTATTTGAATATAATAAAAAAACTGTTAGAGATATTAATACAGCTATAAATAAAAGTGTGCAAGATTCTAAAAATGCTAAGAATCTCAATGATTTAAAAGACATTTTTGATATAACTGATAAGGAGGACGAGATAGATGATTTGGAATTATCATTGGTAAAAAAGAGCGCTGTTAAAAAGGACGCATTCGGCAAAACCATATTAAGTATTAGAAGAGATATTGAAGAGTATGAAGATGATATAACTATAAATAAGCTGAAAACTACCTATTATAATATGGCAAATATAGATGACTTGAGCGACGATAATAATGACAAGGTATATCATAATGAAATAAATATCAATGAAGCGTTAGAAATAACCGATAAAAGCGACAAAGAAGACAAATATAATAAATATATATCATATCAGGATGTACCTTCTGATTTAAGAACGCCGAGTGTAGAAAAAGTGCAAAGTAAAGAAATTTATAATGTTAAAGACTATGCAAATAAATACATATATTTCGCAAGAAAAAGTAAATAGAAATTATTTACACTAAAATAATTAATATTTATATATATATATATTAGAATTGATAATATAGTTATGGATAAAAAAATAAAAGTAATTAACAGAAATACTAAAAGTGCATCGCCTTCTTCTGAAAAATCATCGTCTAATAATATAATAAAAAATTTTATGAGAGGATTGATGACAACAGAAGAACTTATAAAAAAAAATAAGGATAAGGGTCTTGTTAAAATTAGATTAGATGTATCTTCAAATGAATTAAGTAAATTAAAAAGAGAAAATCTAATAAATAGTGAATTTGATTCTATTATTAAAAACGTTTTAAAAAATAAGAATAAAAAAATATTTAATTTTGTATCAAAAAAACCAATTAATTTTGGTAAAAAATAACATACTACTAACATACTACTGACACTAATATTTTTTATGAAATTTAAGAGATTTCCAATATCTAATAGATACCCTATTTAAAAATATACGAAAGTTGGAATTTGTCAATGTAAAAAAGGCGTCATTCCTGAATTGATCGTATTCATTCATATCAATAAAAGGAGAACTTTGAGAAGTTATATTAGTTTGTGCTGATATTGCATATAAATTAGTTGCTTCTTGATTCATAATATTAACAAATTCACTTTCATATTGATTTAATGCTCCACCATCAAAAATGGTTTGAATATTAATATTTTTAAATATTCTATTGGGACTTTTATCATATATAGGAATACCCGATAGATGCAGTTCATCTTCCCATTCAACAATTTTATGTATTCTTTTTAAATTAAATAGTAAAAGACATTTTAAAACATTTTTATACGATTCAATTCCTGTTCCGCACTTTTGTTGTACCATTGTTAAAGCTTCTGTTTTTCCGTCTAATAATGCTAAAAAATAACCACGAGGATTATTTTTTAATGTTTTAGTTATAGGATCCCATTGATTATTATAGTCATCCCATAATTCATCTAAATCTCTTAATTCTTTTTTCGTTTTAGAGTAAATTAATATAGAAAAAGGTATTTTTCTTCTTTCACTGTCTCTGTATTTTATCCACGAAGGTACAAAATATTGAGGAAGCCATTGTTCTACATAACCTGGCGGTTTAGTATCATCTTCTATAATAATTTCTAAATTTTCTTCAAATGCTATTTCTGAAGGAGTTCTATCATATAGTGATAGTCTTTGTTGCGGAGGTCCTTGAGCTGCTCCATTAGGTTGACTGGATGTTATAGACATTCTTCCAAAAGCATTTCCGAGAGATGCTACACTTGGTGTTCTCGACATTTGTCCAAAAGCATTTCTTTGAGATGCTACACTGGGGGTTCTTAAAGCAGTTCCAGCTTCATTTGATTGCACATGATTACCTAATGTTTCTTGTATCAATTTTTCAAAAGCCGGATACTTACCCGACATCTTTATATAATTCTATTTAACACATATATATTAAATTATAATAGTGTAATTATAATTCTTTGTACATATAAGTGTCTTTAAGGGTATATCCTAGCTTTCTATAATAATTTCTAACACCTGTACCGCTAATAATAGCAATTTTAGTATATCCTTGTTCTTTTGAGATTCTCTCAGCTTCTTCTATTAATCTCTTGCCATATCCCTTGTGTTGATAGGAGGCTTCTATATTATTACCTACATTACTAACATTTGAATAAACGTGTAGTTCGCGAATTAGCGCACAATCGTGCAATATAGGAAGTTGTGTAGCTTTATCTACTCCCGCGACGCCTGCGACGCCCGCGAGACCGGCGAGACCGGCGAGGCGAAGCCTAATAAATCCAATTAAGTATTTGCCAGAGGATTCAAAGGATATAAAATATTCCGTGCCACCGCTCGCGATATATGATGTTATATCAAGGTTAATGCTTGAAGGATTTACACTCACATCTTTAATCTCTCGGCATCTGATACAATTACAGCACCAATTATTTTTTTTCATATCATCCTGTAATAGTTGGCGCATATTGACATATTCGTGTTTATATCCGCCAGTTATATAGGTAGATGGGATATCTCTGATAATTCGGTTGAGCCTCTTCCATTTCTGTACTTTTTTCTTAAACTCCTTAATCAATTCGTAAAGCAAGGTGTCATCGTACGGCTTATATTCTCCGTTATCATACCATTCTTTGATTTGCGTCCAAGGAACAATAGCTGTCGGATATATTTTGTATTGGTCTACCTGTAATCTCTCGTCATACAAAGAGGCTTCAAGCATTTCTTTATCCATTTCGTAAGAAGAGCCTGGTAAATTGGGCATCAAATGAATATCAATTTTATATCCATTATCCTTGAGAAGTTTAATAGCCTGATAGACCTTTTCAATTGAATGGCCTCTCTTAATTTTTTTGAGGACATCGTTGTGTGTATGCTGAACCCCGAGTTGAACGCGAGTACAATTATATTTCCTGAACTCCATTATTTCAGCGAGACTGATGCAATCGGGGCGTGTTTCAAGTGTAAGGCCTATAATATGGATTTTGGCATTCTCATTCAAGGATATCTCTTGTTCTAAAGAGAGCATCTCGCGTTTTTCATAATATGTATTTGCTGCATAATAAGTTGCTGTGATAAAATAATCCTTATAATTTTTATGATAATTAGACCAAGTCCCGCCTAATACGATGATTTCCAATTTATCTACAATATGCCCCATATTAATCAGAGCTTCCACTCGCGAATTAAATTGTAATACTGGGTCAAACTTGTTATCGTTGGCTCTTAGAACGGCCGGTTCAGTATAAAGATATGAGCGTGGCTGATCCACCCAATTATTGCCGGCGTGTGCTTTTTCATTAGGACAATAAGCGCAATTGTGGCGACAGCTAAACTTGCCTACGACTTTATTTCCTTCATCGTCTATATATTCAGGAGTTCCCGAAGTTAATATAGTAATTACTATGACACCCGAATTGGACTTATTTTTTTTCTTGGTAATGAGATTTTTAATAGTAAGATTGTCAATATTCAAAGCTTTATAGAAATAAATAAGGTTAGATTTTGACAAAGATACTTTAACAGTTCTCTGAATATGCTTTTGAAACTTCGTAATATCATCGCTTGTTTTAATAGTATCTATATTTTTCAAAAACTCCTCAGAAATGCTCTTATATTCCTCGTCAGTATATGTCCGGCTCTTGTGATTATTATTATGCCTAACAATATTCTCTATATCAGCAATATCCTTATTCATAATAACTGCAATAACAATGTATTACCACAATATATATCATATTAAATCAATTTTTATTCTTATAGATGGGGGATGATGGGGGAAACCGCCCCCAACGCGGTTTTATCTGGAGGCTATATAAAAGGCTATCGCTGGCTATTGAGATGCACGCGAGCTATTTGTAATACCATAATGATGCCCTAAAAAGACACTGAATATTTCTAAAAATTGAAAATTAAAATTTGAGTACATCTCTTGAATTATTTTGTAATTTATAAAAAACTTTTGAAATTTTTGAAAAAACAGAAAGATGTACTCAAATTTAAAATTGGAAAAATAAAGATATTCCAGTGTCTCTATAACTGCTATGTTAATCTAAGTATTTTTATAATAATTATTGCGAGGCTATTGCGAGGCTATTGCGAGGCTATAGAAAAGACTGTCGCTGGCTATTGAGATGCACGCGAGCTATTTGTAATACCATAATGATGCCCTAAAAAGACACTGAATATTTCTAAAAAATGAAAAGAATATTTTAGGCTAAAATATAAAAATTGATACAATGCGAAATAGTATAAGTTATTAGCAGACTATAATGTCAAGTATAATGAAAAGTTATGATGATTTAAACGACTATATAAGATCTTTAGACGATAATTTTCCCGAAGAATATGACTATCTTGCCAAGAAGATTGACGAGCTTATTTGCGAAGGGTTTATTGAGACAGCTTTGTATAATGATAATGTATTATATTCTGCAAAGAAAAGTTTAAGAATGGAAGAATGTAATAATATGGAAGACAATATAAAAAAATCAATCCTACTCTTTCTTATAAAAAATAAACATACATTCTTTATTTTGCAAAATACACAAAAAGGAAAAACCAAGATTGTTGTTAATGAATTGAAAAGATGGGCTCAGGATAATACAAAAAAAGTAGTTACATTTTACATAGTAGATAATGATAAAACCCTATCGGATCAATCAGTTGATAGTATTACGAGAAACTTTGAAAAAATAAATGTTAAGATTTTCAGTCTCAATAGTAATACAAAGGTTACATTTGACATTATTAAACCATATATTGATGCTTACGCAGGCGATACAGAAGGTGATTATTCTATGCCTATCATTACACTCCTTTGTAATAATAAACAGTGTGAAAAAATGCTTAAGTTATTGGCGCATATTGAAAAAAAGGTTTCCGTAAACAATTCGCAACTTAGATATGCTATGATATGGGATGAAGCGGATAAGACTTATTCGCAACTAAGAGATAAAGCGTTTACTATAAATAATACTACTATTACTTGTAAAACTTTTACAGTAGACAATACAATTGCACTTTATAGATTAGGATTTGTAACAGCAACCGATGGTAATTTATTAGACGAAGATTATCCGGAGTGCTCAAATGCAGACTTATATCTTGTAGAAATATCACAAGAAGATCAAAAAAATTATCGCGCTCTTCATCACGAAGAATCAATAACGCACATTATGCCTTTTACATCAAAACATACACATAATTCATATGCTATTGATATACTAGAAAATAACAAGGAACATTTTACTACACCTATTGTTCTTCCTACTGGAGAAATTTATTATAGAAAAATAATAGCCATTTCAAATCATAGAACAAAAGATATGGATGAGTTTGCAAAATACTGTATTTCAAATAATAATTATTATGCAATTGTTTTTAATGGTAATAGTGGCACGAGCATAAAAATTTATAGTTATGAAAATGATATCCGTGTTTACAAAACAAAGGGTTGCAAATTTAACGAGTTATTATATTATTTGTATAAAAAGCTAAATCTAAATGATAAGCCAATTATTATTATTGGTAGTAAAAAAATAGATAGAGGCGTCGGATTTCATTATTGTCCTAATAATGATGACGAGATAGTTATTGAGTGTGTTCCAAAATTAGGTAAGCTAATTAGCAAAAATAGAGACGGTCTTGTTTGGACGGATATCATCTTAGGAAGAATAGATAATATTGCTTCTGCGGTGCAAAAATCGGGACGAGGATCTGGAAATATAGGAAACTCTCCGCAATATTCTGGCACAACTGATTATTGGATGGATGAAGAAACAGAGCAAAAAATAAGAAGGCATAACACGATGGTTGATGAAAGCAATACTAAAATTGGCTATTCAATTGGTATGGCTGTTAATGAAGCTAAAAATAATCTTCCAGAAATAAAAGCAAAAGAGCCAAAAAAAGGAAATAATATAGTAGAAGCTCCTGTATCGTTTAAGACACCTAAGCAAGCATTGGATTACTTGAAAACTATTCCTGGATATGAAAATATTAAAAAGGAAGCTAGTGCATTTATAGAGAAAGAGGGGTATATTATTTCAACAAGATTAAACGCGAATTACAAAAAGAAAAAAAAAGAGCTTGAAGCTAATGACAGACTTACATTCGATATGTTTAAATCTATACCATTAGGTATGTGTATTTCGGCAGGTGAAGTGGGGAATAAATATGTATTATATCCCGTATATAAAGATATGTCCGATAAAACTGTAATGTATTACCTCAGATATTATAAAAAACCTAACAGCTCAGAGTAATTTTAACATCTCTGCTTCGGTTATCCATTTCTCGTCATATTCAAAACCTTTGGCATATGATATGAGATATTTGACATTCTTTAAGCTCTTAGCATTCTTATCATACCTCACATTTTTAACCCAATAATTATTTTTTAATTGTAAGCCAATATATATGTCATACTTAGGGGCGCTTTTGTCTGGCTTGTCAGTGTTGGCAGGTTTTGTCTCCTTATTTTTTATAATATAGTCATATTTTTGGTTGTCTTGTAATATACCGTGTGCTCGTATGTCTCCGTTGAGATATAATAGAACTTCGCTTACAGCATTACCGCGATTATCAATGCCCCACTTAGACCTATGACCCTTTTTGCTATATGAGGTATCTGCACTGACAGCCGTTAATTTTTTGCTACGAAGAACAAGAGGGCAATCTCCGTGCGGTCTGTGGCCTGATATAATACTGTGGATACCTCCTTTATTTAAATACTTTATAACCTTGGCATTTATATATTGGCCATTTCCATTTTTAAGATTATCAGAATAAACTACTGTTTTATTGTCAGAAGGAACGGCATAATCTATTATTTTATATCCCTTGCGTTTCTTGCTTATCCCCCCATATTCCGGATTCACCATATATTCTTTTAAATCTTTCTGAAACCACTTATTAAGACCAGAAACCCATTTTCCTACATCATCAACTATATTTTTATTGTTAGGAATATAACCAATATTATTTTTATTAATGGCGCCGTGAACAAAGATATGTTCCCCAAATATATAAGCTATCTTTCCACTTTTCAAGTATTTAAGCATATAGTTATCATTCGTATTTTTGATATTCTTGGGATTGGGAGATACAGAGTTCAAGAAGCTCGCGACTATATCATTATCACTAATTAAATCAGGGCTTTTATTTAATATAATTGAAAGCTCCTTTCTCCTTTTATCAAAGGAATCATTTGAACCCATAGTATAATCCAATATATATTTTAATCGGCTTGCAGCATCAATCTTGAAATTATTATCATTCAGATATGTTCTCAAAGTAATCCTCTCGCTCTTATTAACCCAATAAGGAAAATTATCATATTTAGCTAAATATTTACTTTCTGCTTTTCTGTCTGCAACGCCTGTCGCGTATATTTTTTCAGACAACTCTGAAGATATGCGTATCTTGTTAGCATCCCTATTTCCTATTATAAATTCAACGCGATTAGGATATTCGCTCTTAAATTTTAATAATAAATTGACAAATCTTATATCACCTATACCGCGGTCCTGACAATCACCCCCGAAGACGAACATACTATCTTTTTGTTTAAAGCGTAATCTATTTTTTTTAGAATCTACCCATTCAATAACCTTTGATATTCTAACATATTTTTCAAAAAAATCAAGATTACCCTCAACATCCGTAAGATACGCACACACACCAATACCTCTATTCGCCCTTCCTCCCTTGAAACCACCGCCGCCGCCAACACTACCGGCTTCATTGTCTACTTCGGTACCAGCTACACCATCGGCACCTTTACCTTCGGCACCGTCGGCACCTTTACCTTCGGCACCATCGGCATCTTCCGGGTCTTTATACAATTTATCAATATTTTCTTTTAATTCTTCAAAGTTTTTATCCTTATTAGTTTCTTTATTTTCATTTAAATCAATACAAAATCTAATATAATTAATAATAAAATAGTATAGGATTTTTGATTTAATATTGAATATAATATTTTCTATATAATTCCTATATAAAGTTAGATTAGTATAATTATTTACATCATCATTTTTCTGTGTTTGTTGGCTATCTATTTTTTTAGCTGCTATTTTAGCTGCTATTTTAGCAATCAATTGTTGTATTTTCTCCAAAAATTCTCTATATTGTTTATTTTTTTTTTCAATAGCCTCTATTTTTTTTGTTATCTTTGCTATCTCCTTTTTTAAAGCATTTAATTCTATTTTAAACACCCGAATTTTTTTAATATTTACAGAATAGTCATTTTTAATATCTTCTCTCTCTTTTTCTAACCCTTTTTTTTCTTTTTTTTTTGCTTCTTCGTCTTCTTCGCCCTCTTTTTTTCCATCTCCTCCATCTCCTTGGGCGGTATCTTTGGGGATACCTTCGTCAGGATCTAGACCCTTTTCATCAACTTCTTTAATTAATGAATCAATTTTTTCTTGTATTTCATCAAGGTTATTTTTTAAATCTATAAGGTATTTTTCTATATCTTTAATTTCTTCTTGTTTTTTTTCAAATTTATTATTTTTGTCATCCAATATCTTTTTCTTTTTGTTTTTTTCCTTATCATTATAGGTTATATATCCCACATATAAGATTTTGTATCTTTTTAAAAATTTATCTATATTACTGAAAAATTTTTCTAGTTCAGAATTATTAATGCCCTTATCATCATTATTTATAAAAAATTCATAATATTCAAATTCTTTTTCTAAAAAAGGTAATAATCTATCAACATAATCTTTATTTTCCAAATTTTCCAAACCTTCTTTTATAGCTTCCATTTCTTCATTAATAACCTTTTGAATTTCACTTTCATTACTGCCATTACTGCCGTTACTTTTATTCTCAGTTTTTCCGGCTCCTGTCTCTGCATCAGCTCCAGCAGCAGTCGCAGCCCCGGCCTCAGCTCCAGCATCAGTCGCAGCCCCGGCCTCAGCTCCAGCAGCAGTCGCAGCCCTGGCCTCAGCTCCAGCATCTGCTTCTTCAACAGCTGTCTCATCTTCTTCCTCCTGTTCATTTTTTGCTTCTTCTACTTTTTGTTTAGCAACGTCTATACTTTTTTCAATCATTTCTTTTAATTTCGTATGATTTGCGCAGTTATCTATTATGGATTTTTTTAGGACATCTTTGTATTTTTCAATTTTTTTCATAATACCTTCCAAAACCTCTTTATCACCCTTATCATCAAAATGAAGTAAAGATTTAATTATATATTCAAATACATCTGTATTATATTCATTATTAGCCTCTTTTATATTATCATATATATCTATTCTTGGTATTATATTGATTAAATAATTATTAAAAATATTATTATAAAGCATATTTTTAACATACGTTATAATAGCTACCTTGTTTAATTCATTATCAAAATGGTTTAGAGGATATGTATTAATTTTATTAATAATCAACTCTCTTTTAGAATTAATTAGCTCAATTAAATTGATATAGATATTTATAGCTTCAGACTGCTTATCGTCAATTAGTAATTTAAAAATAACAATACTGTTTTTGATAGCATTCAATTCGGGAAGTAAAAATGTTTTTTCATTTTTTGCAGCTCCGCCTCGCTGCCGACTAGGCTGTATGCTATTATGGTTAGCCTTTTTAATAATCGTATATAAATCTATATACTTTTTATTATGTCTAATGTAATATCTATTTTTAGAAGTATATATGGTTCTAAACCTATTATAAATATGTATCTTTTTATTTGTATTAATCATATTTATATACAAAAATCGCTATACTATTATATATTGATAAAAATTATATAAAACAATGGGCATAATATATATTTAAAGTAGTCAAAATGGATAATGTATTGGATAATGTCGGAGGCGCGGTAATCTCAAGTGATAGCCCTGAAATCCAAGATAAAAAATCCAAAGCAGTTGCAAAAAATGTTGATACTAATAAAGTTCTTGAATATTTTAAGGAATCTATTGACAGCGCCAGTAGCTATACTCTTGATGAATATAAAAAGCTAATTACTGCGGCTTTTAAAGAAGCTTCTAAAAAAACAAGCAAGCGTTCGAGCAAATCAGGTGATGAAGTTGTAAAAAGGGAGCCTACTAAATATAACATTTTTGTCAAGGAAGAGATTTTGAAACTGAAGGCAGAAAACCCCGACAAGCAATATAAGGATTTGATGAAAATGGCTGCGGACAAATGGAATGAAAATAAATCGGCTGTTTAATAATAGATAATATAAAGTTCCCGAACACATATAATGGACAATAATATAAAAATGCTAATAGTATCTGTAGTCTATTTAGTTTTAGATATCACATGGATATTTTTAAATATCCGTGAGCAAAATGAAAACATTTTAAGAATACAAGTAAAACATACGGAAATAACTTATAAACTAGTAATATATATAATAATATGCTATATATTAATCTTATTATCATTATTACACATAGCTATACCTTTGACATTAAATAATATCGGCTACAGCGACGATTTACAAACAAAAGCCTATAAATCAATAATATATGGCGGAAGCGTGGGATTTTGTATATACGGCATATACAATTTGATTTCCTTGATAACTTATGAAAGGTTTGAAATTACTCTTGCTTTAACTGATACAGTTTGGGGATGGTTTATATACTCTTTTATAACCTTCTTATATCTTACTCTTGAAATAGAAGCATATGTATAAGATATACACACAGCATAGCCAATATCAAAATCAAAATGATTATATACAAAAACCCCGCAAGAAATACTGGCGTAAAAGGGATAGCCAAGAAAATATTGGCTATTATTGCTATTAATAACAATATATAAATAGGAGCACCAGAATAATCCATTATTTTTAAATTATTATTGAAAATATTTAAATTTCCACTATTATTACTGCCATTATTACTGCCATTATTACTGCCATTATTACTGCTATTATTACTGCTATTTATAATATTATTTAATACAGATAACTCAGGACAATTCGGTGTGTTTGAATCTGTATTATATAAACCCTTGCTTACATTATTTAACTCATTGCATTGATTGACACTCATATTAATATTATATTATAAGTTCTATTATATTATAGTCTTATTTTTTATTTGATTTAGAACTTTTAGAACCATAATATAGATTATACATACTATATAGAAAATATATAAAAAGAGAAAAGAATATAAGTATCATTATGATATATACTATCATACCTGTTATACTTGCAGTTCTGCTTACTACACAATAAAACGATGTATCCTCTATAGGACATCTTACTACATTATTTGAACCAGAATTACTCATAAGAGAAGCGGCGCCTCCTGACATTACTCCGCTTGCCGTTCCTTCAAAAATACCTCCGGCAGCACCTCCGGCAGCACCTCCGGCAGCACCTCCGGCAGCAGCTCCGCCAGCTCCGCCTGTCCCAGTTGTCCCTCCACTATTACCTGAAATAAGTTTAGAAGGTTTAAATCCTTCATAATTATTCATTTTTTCATTCGTAAACATATAAAGGCGGTTCATCTATATTCAATTTTCTAATATAAACATAATATTATTATTTATTATTTACAGTGTATTAACGACGGGCGTCTCAAAATCATTATTATATATATATATGACAACCGTATATAATGTTAAAATGATTATAATAAAGATAGCGAGATATGTAATATTATTTATATAATCAAAGGCTTCGTCGTATCTTTTTAAAACAGATGTTGTCTGTTTAGGGAACAAAGCATTTATATAATATATAAATGCAAATATAGCAAAAAATATGCCAATACTTCTAATACTATCTCTTAGTTCATCTTCTTCATCATTCTTAGTTTTCTTTTTTTTTCTCCAACCACCCCAGCCCCTTCCTCCGCCCTTAAAGTTTTCAAAAAAATATTCGGTATATTCTTGCATTATATATTATAATATAATATAATATTAGAATATATATGTCTAATATTGTAGAAACATTTGCGATAATATTAACAATTATTATTAGCACAAGTATTATAGTTTGGGTTATAAATAAAAACAGAGGTTTAGATATCAATTATAACAATTTAATAGAAATAAACAGCTCTAATATATCAAAGAGCAAAGCAAGCAAGGCAAGCAACGCAAGCAATGCAAGCAATGCAAGCAATGCAAGCAAGGCAGTCGGCGATAAATGCACGACTACATGCGATGCTTTGGATCCAGTGAGTGATCCAAGATATAATATGCAGCAAATAATTAAACAATCTATATTATTGGAAGAGCATTTAACAAATAAAAACAAAAGATGTAGGGATTGTATTACTAAGCACTTCCTACATATAATAGGGTTAGCAGAAGAGGCCGAAATGTTGGCCACAAATCAAATTGAGAAATATCCTCTAATTAAAGAATCCGTAGTTCTATACAATGAATTATTTAAAATATGGATTAAAAATAAGAATCTAAACAATAATAATGACGATTATATCCTATACTGTACGGACAAATTGAGAAATCATAGAAAGCAATTGATAGTCCTATATTTTTTTAACGAAAAATATATGATTAAAACAGACAAACCTGAATCTCACCAAGGCTAATTCCGAGCCTGGTACATAGTAAGGTATTTAATTGTCTTATATGTCGCTGCGTGATTAAGAACGGCCTTAATGTCTATTATAGCGCTGTTATGGGCTTCAAGATGATGCGGGTGGATTTCAGAACCCATTTCAATATTAGGATACGAACAAGGAAATGTCGTGGCAAAACTATTAGCTGTTGAATATATTGCTACATCAGCCACTATCTGATATTCACAAGAAGAAAAATCGTATTTTCCATTTATATAAAACTTATTAACTAATTTTTCCGCTCCTTTACGAGAAATTATATACATACCAGCACAAGGAAGCAAGTACCGCCATTTAATAAAGCTCTCGTTATTTTTAAGGAACAGCTCGTTATATAATATTTTAATAGTATTACCATATGATATGCACATCTGTAATATCTCAAAATCTTTAGGTGCATCTTTGATTAGTTCATCGTAATTTATATTAAAAGGTAAGAACATATCATCTTCCATAATAACAAACCAATCATTAGCTCTATTTTTTTCGTCTTCCAAACCCGCTTTCATCGCCTTGATATGACTAGATATACATGCGAACTCATATTCGCAATTTACGCACCCCGGATGTTTACAAGTAAGTGGTCTCTTATTTTCCAGTAAATCATCAAAATCATCAGGCGATATAGCAGCAACCCTATGATTCTTGATGCCACGACTATTAAATTGATTTTCCATAAATACCCTCCGCTTATCGCTCCTGTCAAGATTAATCCAATAATGTATTAATGACATTCTAATAGATTTAATATGTATAAGGATATATAATATATGTATAAGTTTGCAATATAATCTTATATGTATATATCTTTATCTTATATGTATATATGTATATTTTTATTGTGGTATAGTAGTTATATTATTTTTGTTATTATAAGATAAATGAAGTTAGAACTTAAAAAGTTTGACCCTACTAAAATTAAAAGCGATTCCGTCGTTGTTTTTATAGGCAAGAGAAACACAGGAAAAAGTTATTGTATGAAGGATATTATGAGCTATAATAGAGATATACCTGTAGGCGTCGTAGTATCTCCTACTGAGAGGGCCAATGGATATTTTGAAAAGTTCATACCTAAAATGTTAATATACGACGAACTTGAAGAGAAGCTCGTTGGCAAGTTTTTAAATAGACAGATTAATATTACAAAGGATAAAAAGCGTGAATTAGAAAAACACGGCTCTTCTACAATAGACCCGAGAGCCTTCTTAATATTAGATGACTGTATGTATAACAAGACTTCAATAAAAGATAAAAATATAAGATGTATATTTATGAACGGTCGCCATTACAAAATCTTCTTGCTTATAACTATGCAACACGGCCTAGGCTTACCTCCCGATTTACGCTCAAATATAGACTATGTCTTCATATTCCGAAACAATATAGTTAAAGAAAGAGAGAAAATATATAATCATTATGCCGGAATGTTCCCTACATTTGATGTATTTAATCAAGTGATGAATCAATGTACCGAAAACTTTGAATGTCTAGTCATAGATAATAAAACGCAATCAAATAATATAAATGATAATGTGTATTGGTACAAAGCGCAAGATAGTAATTATAAAATGTGTTCGCAAAACTTATGGGAAATGCAAGCTCTACAGGATCAGAGAGATTTAATGGGACTTATGAATGATGAAGAAGAGGAAGACAACGAGGATTTTGACCCAGGTGTTTTTCTGAAAAAGAAAAATACAAAATTGATAAAGGTCAAAAAAAACCAAAAATATTAGAAAAATCTTAGCTTTTTGTTTTTAACATTATTGTCATTATTTATAACTATCTCTTTAATATCGCTATTCTTCTTAGAGCTCTTGTCTGTTTCAACATAAAGCTTCCTTTCAATATTCTCATATGCCTCTTTTTTTTGTAATAAATTATATTCATTATCGGATCCGGCTTTTTGTGCAATATTAATAGGCAAAAGTGTACCTTCCGCTTCGCCCGCTTCTTCCTTATTATTTTTTGAATACAAAAACCCGCCCTTTTTATAGATTTCTTTTTTATACTCGTCATTATCTGTACTATTACTAATAGTTATAATATTACCTCCGTTTTTAACACTATTTCTATTTTTCTCTATTTCATCCTCATCGCCATCCTC